>Ga0222626_1000330_pt1 | contig 30379 bp, 30 predicted proteins | sample AntAcemetageno91_FD_179862 | JGI IMG/M metagenome (GOLD analysis project Ga0222626, IMG submission 179862) | Saline water microbial communities from Ace Lake, Antarctica - #91 | ecosystem: Environmental > Aquatic > Non-marine Saline and Alkaline > Saline | place: Antarctica: Ace Lake | collected...
AGAATGTCATAAATTCCATGCTCGACCTGATAATGGGCGAAGCGCTTGTATATTTCGGCTTTCATAGTAGCCAAACGCCCCAATTGGAGGGGGAATAGTGATGAATTTGCTCCTCCGAAAGTTGAGCCGTTAATACACATAAGCTTTCAGCATAATCCGCAAGGCAATCCGGTACTGCCGGCACATATTTTTTAAATAAATTAAACAGGTCAAGTTCATCCATGTAATGCTTGACCATCGGTAATACATCGACTTGTTTGAACCGTGCTTCAAATTGCTCCATAACGCCTCCCATTTCTCTTGTATGGGGTGTTATAAAACAATTAAAAGGTAAAGTCTAGATTTTTTATTTAGTGCAATATCGGCCTGTTAAACGATGCTAAGCCGTTTAGCGCCATAAACTACAAAAACCTGTTTCGTATAGTGCGAAATATAAGTTAGAAGAGACTTCTTTTAGCTAAGAAAGGGGTTTCCAATGAAAGAGCGACGTCAATATGAAAGGTTTATGTTTGCACTCCCCGTAAGAATTGAAACCATGATGACAGGCAGAAAAAAGGTTTTAGATCTTGCAACCAGAGACATATCTGTTTCCGGAACATTTATTGCTACACTAACGTCTTTTCCACAAAGGACAAGGTTTATTTTGGATTTCACCCTTCCGAGTGACAGCATTAAAGGTCTTAAAAACGCGAAGAGTTTGAAGGGTTATACAGGAAGTATGGTACGTTCCACCCCTCACGGTATGGCGATTAACTTTGACAGAGAATGTCGGATTGAAGGTTTAAAAGCCTTGTAGAGTGCTGTTTGAGAGATCAAATTCATTTGTATGCTCATCATTATGCTTTGGGACAGGACCAGCAAGGGGCGCAAAGCCCTTGATGTTCGGTGAAGTGCCAGGTTGCCGATTAGTAGATGCAGGCATCCAAAATGGAAAGCACTTCAGTCAGCAACTCATCACTACCGTGTTCGATACGTTTCGCGCGGCAAGACCTGAAGTCGACAGATTTAACTTGCTCGACCATTATAAAGCCCGTAAGCTTACTGTCTTTCGGAACAGGTATGTGAAAAGGGAAACCGTGCTCCGTATTTGTGATTGGGCACACAATAGCCAAACCTGTGCTTCGGTTAAATAGGTCTTTGCTAACTACAAAAGCTGGGCGTCGTCCTTTCTGTTCATGACCCGATTGTGGATCAAACGTGATCGCGATGATGTCTCCTTGCCTGGGGATATAGGCCCTTTGTTTCAGCAAACTGTCAAGAATAAAGACGCGACCCCCATGTTTTCACTATTCATGCCAGGAATTTCAAGCTTAAAATCCTTACAGATATGACAATACCGGCTATTATCAATATACGGATAAGAATTGTCTGTTGATTTTAAAGATAGGTTTATTTATATTAGCTCAATGAATTATGCTCTCCATTAGGGTAATCCCTGAATAATTCAAGGGACGGAATAATGACTTAACGAACTAAAACGTTTCATTATATCGACCATAAAATTGTCTTTGCAAGATTCAGTAATAACAAATTGTCTATCCTGACCCAATTTATTCAGAGTCTTTTCTTTCTCAAAAGTTCCATTCTTAAGTCATCATTACAATCTTAAGTAGCGAGGTATAGGAGCATGAAACGAGGCAAACCGATCGGTAACACAAGCATGTTAAACACGATGCAACCGGTTTTATTCATTCTAATGGTCGCTCTTTCTCTTATGCTGCTTATTTCATGTGGCAAGAAGGAAGAAAAAGTGGTCAAGGAGGTGGTCCGGCCGGTGAAGACCGTCATTGTCAAGGCCGGCGATCAGTTTACAGGACTCCAGCTTCCGGGCAAGGTTAGAGCCACCCAACGGGTGAACCTGGCATTCAAACAAGTCGGCGGGAGGCTCGTTCGACTTCCCATTGCCGGCAGGGAAGGGGAGAGAGTTAAAAAAAACGAACTTTTGGCCCAAATCGATCCAAAGGATTTCCAGGTCAATCTGCGCAATGCAGAGGGTCAGCTTGATGAGGCCGAAGCGGCCCTGAAACTGGCGAAAGCTGAGTACGAAAGGGTTCTAAGGATTCGAGAAAAGGATCCGGGGGCAGTGAGCGGGGCATCCATCGATCGGAAACGGGAGGGGGTGGCCAAATCCCGGGGGCGTCTCAAGTCGCTGAGGGCCGCAGTGGATGATGCCAAAAACAAGTTGAGCTACACGTATCTGCGGGCCCCCTTTCCCGGGGTGGTTGCCAAGAGATTTGTGAACAACTTTCAGGAGGTCAAGCCCATGGAGCCCATTGTGAATCTTCAGGATATTTCCAGCGTTGAAATCCTTGTGGACGTGCCGGAAAATGTCATGTCCATTGCAAAAGCGAAAGGTAAGGACAGGGTAAAAGCGGTTGCCACATTTCCCACAGCGCCGGAAAAACAATTTCCGTTGAGGTTCAAGGAACTCGCCACCGATGCCGACACCGCCACCCAGACCTACCAGGTGGTTCTGGTGATGCCGCAGCCCGAGGGTATCAATGTCTTACCGGGGATGACCGCCACGGTTTTTGTTTTGACATTGGACGAAGAAATTCATGTGCGCTCGATGATCGTTCCCGCCATTGCCGTGGTTGCGGATCCCCAAGGCAAAAGCTACGTGTGGATTGTTGATACCAACAATATGACCGTTCACAAACGAGACGTCGAAGTCGGCTCCGTAACCGGTTCTGAAAATATCAACATATTAAGCGGCCTAAAGGAGGGTGAAACCATTGTTGCCGCCGGCATGTTGAAGTTACAAGAAGGCATGCCGGTCACCCTCTGGGATCAGCAGTAAAAGGAAATCGACGCTATGAATATTGCGGAACTCTCCATAAAAAAAAGTGTCATCACCTGGACAATGACGGTCCTCCTCCTGGTTGTTGGCTACTTCTCCTATCAGAATCTGCCGCGACTGGAAGACCCGGAATTCGCAATTAAAGAAGCGGTGGTATTAACGCTGTATCCGGGCGCTTCGGCAGAGGAAGTGGAAAAGGAAGTCACCGAGAAAATCGAAAAGGCGGTTCAGGAACTGGGACAACTCAAACGGGTGGAGTCCTACTCTTCCAGGGGACAGTCCAAGATAAAGGTAGTGATCAAGGACGAGTACGATATATATAAACTTCCCCAGGTTTGGGATGAACTCAGGCGAAAGGTCAATGATTATCAAAAGGAACTGCCGCCCGGCGCCGGCCCTTCAATCGTCTATGATGACTTCGGGGATGTATACGGTGTTTACCTGGCTCTGTACGGCGACGGGTACACCATGGCCGAGCTCAAGAAAGTGGCCGAACTTCTCAAGCGGGAGGTGACCACCGTCACCGACGTGAAAAAAGTCGTTTTTTTTGGCGTGCAGAAAGAAGCCATTTATGTGGAAATTTCCAAATCAAAAGCAGCGGCTATCGGCATTACCCTGCCTGAGATATTCGAGGCACTTCGGGCCAAAAACCTGGCTTATGATGCGGGTCGCATCAAAATCGGCAGTGAATATATGCCCATATACCCCAGTGGGGTCTATAAATCAGAAAAAGATTTTGGAGACCTGCTCATCAGCAGTAAAGGCGGCAAGCTGATCTATCTAAAGGATATAGCTGCCATACGAAGGGATTATAAAGACCCGCCCAGAGAGATTTTGCGAGTCAACGGGAAACCCGCCATCGGTATTGCCATATCCACTGTTTTGGGCGGCAACGTGGTCACCATGGGGCAGGCTTTTGAAAAACGACTTCATGAACTGATGCCCCAGATTCCATACGGCATGGACATACAGGTTATTTCCAATCAGGCGGAATCCGTTGTCAAGGCGATTAACGGATTTGTCGTCAACCTGCTCGAAGCGGTGGCCATTGTGGTTGTTGTCCTGATGATTTTCATGGGATTGCGAAGCGGGCTGATCATTGGCTTCATTCTGACCCTTACCATCGCCGCCACCTTTGTGGTGATGGACTACTATCAGATCACCCTGGAACGGGTTTCTTTAGGAGCCCTGATCATCGCTTTGGGCATGCTGGTGGACAACGCCATTGTCGTGGTGGACGGGATGAAGGTCAGAATGGAACGAGGGATGGACGGTCTCCGGGCAGCCAAAGAGGTCGTGGGCCAGAACGGCGTGCCGCTGTTGGGAGCCACCACCGTCGCTATTTTGGCCTTTGCCTCCATCGGCGGTATGACCAGTAACGTCGGTGAATTCTGCCGATCCCTTTACTACGTTATCCTGATTTCCCTGTCCTTGAGCTGGTTGACTGCCGTGACCTCGACGCCGCTGGTTACCAAGACCTTCCTCAAGATAAAGCCGCCGGATACAAGAGACGATAACAGTGCGGACCCCTATAAAGGAAAATTCTATCAGCTTTACCGCAACGCACTGATGACCGCCATCCGTTTTCGCTGGGTTACCATGGGCGTGGTCGCGGGCATGTTTGCGCTGGCGCTGTTCGGATTCGGATTTCTCGACACTCTCTTTTTCCCGACGTCCACACGGCCGCAGTTTCTTGTGGAAGTTCAATTCCGTGAAGGAATCCATATCAAAGAAAATGAAAAAAAAGTGGCACAAATCGAAGCGTACCTGAAAGAAATTGACGGTGTCACCGATATCGCATCGGCCATTGGCGCGGGACACCCCCGTTTCCTGGTGACCTATGACGTGCCGTTGGATGCCGCCAATCAGTACAGCGTGGTGCTTGTTTCGGTGACGGAATATAAGGTCATTGATCAAATTCTTCAAAAGGTCCAGTATGATCTGGAAGCCCTGTTTCCGGACGCCACCATTAATATTAAAAAGTTCAGCATAGGTCCGGGAAGCGGCGGCAAAATTCAGCTGCGCATCAATGGTTCCGACCCGGCGATATTGCGTGAGATGTCAGAGACTGCCAAGACAATTATCGCCGCAGATCCGGACTCAAAGGCCATCCGAGATGAATGGGGTGCCAAGGTCAAAACCGTCCGCCCGATATTGGCGGAAGACAGAGCGCGAAGGCTAGGGATTGACCGTGAACTGGTCTCCGTGGCACTTCATACGGCTTATTCCGGAACCCTGACCGGTGTTTACCGTGAAGGTATAGAACTGATCCCGATTTATACACGTGTACCGGAAAATGAACGAAATACCGTAGAGGATATGCTGGATATCCCGCTCATCACTCCGATTACTCTAGAAAAAGTTCCTGCGCTACAAGTAATAAATGATTTGCGGACTGAAAACGAGGATGCCCGAATTGCCAGATATAATCGACGATCCATGATCAAAGTGCATGCGGATGCGCGACTGGGGCTTCCGTCCGAAGTCCTGGGACGGGTCAAACCCAAAATCGAAAAGGCCCTGGGGGTGGACGTGGGCGCGTATCTGGGTAAAAACTTCGGACCGGATGATCAACACACTGCCGGCACCATACCGGTAAAGTACGACGACATTATTCCCCTCAAAGACAAGCCCGGTTATTTTATTGCCTGGTCCGGAGAAGCCGCAGACTCGGCCGATGCGACCACCCAGCTGATGGAATCGATTCCGGTTTACTTCGGCATGATGATTTTAGTGGTTATCTTTCTGTTCAACGCTTTCAGACAAACCTTGATCATCTGGTTGACGGTACCGCTGGCCATCATCGGGGTGACCGCCGGTTTGTTGATTTTTAACCAGCCCTTCGGTTTTATGGCCCTACTGGGAATGATGAGCCTGTCGGGAATGCTCATCAAAAACGCTATTGTCCTGATCGAGCAGATTGATCTGGAAATCCGGCAGGGGAAAAATCGATTCGATGCCGTGATCGATTCGGGCGTCAATCGTATGCGGCCGGTAGGCATGGCGGCCCTGACCACCATCATGGGCATGATCCCGTTGCTGCAGGATGGTTTTTTTATCGCCATGGCGGTGACGATTATGTTCGGGCTTGGTTTCGCCACGCTGTTGACATTGATTTTCGTGCCGGTGCTGTATACGGTGTTTTTTAAGATTCAGAAGACTGAAGCGCATAGCGCATAGCGCACGAAGCATGGTGTCGAGAACAGAGAGCAATACATGTTAGAAGGAAATGATTGTACTATGACATTATTGACAATTATACGGGGGCACTATGATGGTGAATAGATATCTTAAAACTTTAGGCCTTCAAGAAAAAGCCTGCCGATGCCGAAACAGATTTTTTCGAACCGGTAACCCAAAGACGATTCCAATTCGGTATTTCGTGTGTCTGATCGGCCTGACCTTGGTGATCAGCGGATGCACCATGGTGGGGCCGAATTTTGTCAAACCCGAGGCTCCGGTGGAGACAGCCTGGATGGAAGCCGACGATTCCAGGGTCAAGACCGTTTCTGCCGATTACAGCCAGTGGTGGACGACCTTCAACGACCCGGTGCTCGACACCTTGATCGAAAAGGCCTATGAGCAGAACCTCACTCTTCAAATCGCCGGTATCCGGATCCTCCAGGCCAGGGCTCAGCTGGGGATTGCCGTGGGCCGGCTGTATCCCCAGCAGCAGGCAGGTATTGCCGATATATCCCGAATCCAGGTAAGCGATAACACCCCGTCTTCGTTAGGCTCGACGTCGCCCTTCAGCAGTTTGGGCCTGGGATTTGACGCGGCCTGGGAAATGGACGTTTGGGGGAAATTCCGGCGGGCCGTAGAATCCGAGATGGCCAACCTGGAAGCTTCCGTAGCCGGGTACGATGACATCCTGGTGTCTTTGTCCGGTGAGGTCGGCGGCACCTATGTTCTGATTCGAACGTTCGAGCAGCGTCTGGACATCGCCCGGGAAAATGTCAAGATTCAGAAACGCTCCCTGCAGATTGCCCGGGCCCGATTTGAGGGCGGCGAAGTCAGCGAACTGGACGTGACCCAGGCCCGATCTTTGCTGCGAACCACCGAGGCCCTGATTCCCCGCCTTTCGACGGGGTTGCGGCAGTCCAAAAACGGACTGGCGACCCTGCTGGGCATACTTCCGACTGAAATCCAAGAAATCCTGGGTCCGCCGGGTCCGATTCCGGACGTATCCGATGAGATTGTCGTCGACATTCCGGCGGAATTGGTGCGCCGGCGTCCGGATATCCGCCTGGCGGAGCTGCAGATGGCCACCCAGAGTGCCCGTATCGGACTTGCCAAGTCGGATCTGTATCCCCACTTCAGTCTGTTCGGATCCATCGGTCTGGCCACCAGTTCCGATACGGCGACCATGGCCGGCGGTGCGGGCGGCAGCAACCTGGGGGATCTGTTAAAGTCGGACAGCCTGGCCTGGGACTATGGTGCCGGTATTCGCTGGGACATCTTTAACTACGGACGGATTAAAAACCGGGTACGGGTACAGGATGCGCTTTTTCAGCAACTGGCGGTCAATTACGAAAACACGGTTCTCAGAGCCCTGAAGGAAATTGAAGATTCCATGGTGGCGTTCTTGCAGTCGCAGGAAGAGGAGGGGTACCTAAAGGACAGCGTTGAAGCATCCAAGCGTTCGGTGGATCTTTCCATGCTTCAGTATCGGGAAGGATTGACCGATTACCAGCGGGTACTCGACAGCCAGCGTTTTTTAGCGGCACAGGCAGATGCATATACTACCAGTAGCGGAAATGTAGTTCTCAACCTGGTAGCCCTGTACAAAGCCCTGGGCGGCGGCTGGCAGATTCGGGCTGGGAAAGATTTCGTCTCCGAGAAAAACATGAAGGAAATGAGAGACCGCACCGACTGGGGCGGTTTGCTGACACCGGATGAACTAAAGGCACCGGCCAAAGAAGAAGATCGATCCAATTGGCGTTCACCGGACTGGTAGCATTACAGAGTCCGGCAACCCGAATCGATCGTAAACAAAGATGACGGTCTCGTAAAAAGTCCAACTTCTGCGTTGTGCTGCATTTCGCAATCATTCAACGTACGATAAGTACGCCTCATAATTGCAAAATTTGCACGCCTTGAATTTGAACTTTTTACAAAACCGTCTAAATCGGACTTTTTACGAGTTCATCAAAGTTCGGTGGCGAATAAATCCTCGGAATATATAATTTGGCCTTTCACATATGATACCTCAATATAGACAGACACATGACGATTATAGTTGACGGGGCACTGCTTTTAGCGGTAATGGATGCCCCGCAAGGTTCGAAAGTCAAAGACGATATAGCAGAGTAAGGAGAAAAGCAAATGGCTAAAAAGAAAACAAAGGATATAAAACAAACAGAGAAAACAGGGGAGTTTTCCAGAGACATAAAAATAAAATATGATCCCAAAAACGAACGCCAGGTAGAACTTATTCAATGGCTGGACGTAAAACTTTCATCTTTAATAGATGAATTTGAATATAAAAACAGGCCATGTGAAATTATAAAACAATAAACTTTTTCGGTGGTCAATTTAGACAGGTTTTTTGTTAGGCGCTGGGGATTGGCCACGGTAACCGACTATAATAACAGCAAAAGTGGTTTAAAGCAGGCCCTAAAATCGTCTTAACCCACTCTTTTTGACCCCAAAAATGACCTTTTAAACCAGTGCTTGAGCAAACATACTAATTTTTCGGTCAAACTTTTAGCGCTATTTAATGTATAGATAATGGATACTCGATACTGGAAACTGGATAAAATATGGAATGAAGGGCTATGGAATTATATCTGTTGAAGCTTTTTCCGATTTTAATCCTCTTTTTGCTTACGTGTTCGTTGATGGGAAAAATATCAACCTTGAGTTGGTAAGGCCTGGATTAAATCGGCAAAAAGATCGGCAGAAAAATCACTTTCACTTGACTCTATATTAAATTTCTGTTTTAATGCTGATAAGTTAAAAAAATATAAATCGGCAGAAAAATCGGCAAAATGTTTCATCCAACTCATAAAATGACCCCCCGGATGCCGGAAGCCAGCGGGGAGCTTTCCGAACTTGCGCTGGACGTCTTTCGCAAGTCCGCATCCTTGGGCGGGCGGTTGCATCCCACCACCCGCAAGGCGCTGGTCGAGTTTTTACGGCTGACAAACAGCTATTATTCGAACCTGATTGAAGGTCACTACACCCACCCGGTCGACATCGAGCGAGCCATCAACAACGACTATGCAGCAGATCCAGCCGTCCGCAACCGGCAGAGGGAGGCCCGGGTTCATATCGAGGTGCAAAAAATCATCGAGGCAAAAAGTGAAGCCGGCGAAAGCCGGGTTTGCACCTCTGATTTTATTTGCCTGATCCACCGGCTTTTTTACGAGCGGCTTCCCAAAGCGCTTTGGATGGTCCGAAACCAAGAGACCGGCGAAGCGCAGGAAGTGGTACCCGGCCATTTTCGGCAAGCCACCGTAAAGGTCGGCCGGCACATTCCACCGGGTCCGGAAGAGATTGCCGGGCTCATGCAAAGGTTTGTTGAGGTCTACGCTCCTGAATCCCACCGGGGAAGTGACAGGCTGCTTGCCGCGGCCGCTTCTCATCACCGGCTTGCCTGGATCCATCCGTTTTTGGACGGAAACGGCCGAGTGACCCGGCTTTTTACCGGCTGCTATCTGATTCATTCGGATATGGACGGCTACGGCCTTTGGACGATCAGCCGGGGATTTGCCCGGTATCGGGACCGTTATGTTCAAAATCTGGCGGATGCCGACGCCCCCGGACAAGGGGATGTAAACGGCCGCGGGCACCTGACCCAGCGAGGCCTTGACCGGTTTTGCCGTTTTTTTCTGGAAACCTGCATGGATCAGATCACATTCATGGGAACCCTCTTGGATATCGACGGCATGGTGGACCGGCTTCGGGGCTACATCGAACTTCGGAACCAGAATATGGTCCCCGGCGGTTTGCCGATCAAGTCCGAGGCGTTTTTCCTTTTGCGCGAGGCGTTTTTAGTCGGCGAGTTTGCCCGGGGCGAGGCAGCCCGTATCACCGGCCTTGGCCAAAGAACCGCCCGTCAGGTTTTGCGTCAGCTCACCGATGAAGGACTACTGGTGTCCGATACCCCGAAAGCCCCGGTTCGCCTGGCGTTTTCTGCGGCAACCTCCACGTATTGGTTTCCGGACCTGATTTCAAAATAGCGTCCAATATCACAAGGTTTTTTAATCATGAATAGTTCAATTCAATTAATAAAATTTACAAATTTGGCATTGGCGTTGATTCCGGTTTTGGTAGTAGTAGGAATTTTCTATAAATGGGCTTTGAACTTTCGCAACGTTTTATATGCTGTTTTCAGAATGGTGGTTCAACTTTTGCTTATCGGCTATTTTTTAATTTACATATTTGAATCCGATAGCCCTTGGATTATCATGCTGATCCTGGCGATTATGGTTTGCGCATCAAGCTGGATTTCCCTGCAGAGTATTAAAGCCAAACGGAAGGTGTTTTATAAAAAAGCCCTGCTTTCCATAACCATCGGCGGGGGTACAACGCTATTTTTAATCACTCAAGGGGTCCTGGATCTTCATCCATGGTATTTGCCTCGTTATATGATTCCGCTTGCAGGGATGATTTTTGCAAATGCGATGAATAGCGTGAGCCTTGCAGCAGAACGATTAGAGGCGGAACTTGCAAGAAATGTTCATTATGAAAAGGCGCGCGGTATTGCGTTCGGAGCTTCTCTCATACCGATTACCAATTCCTTATTTGCCGTAGGGCTTGTTTCTCTTCCGGGCATGATGACGGGACAAATTTTATCGGGAATTTCCCCACTAATCGCTGTCCGGTATCAGATTATGGTCATGTGCATGATATTTGGTTCAGCGGGTCTTTCTTCGGCGTGTTTTCTTTTCTTAGCCAAATTCCAAGAGCAAAAGTTCGCACCAAATGTGAAGAAGGTATTCGGCTCAACAAAACGTTGAACATGAAAAGGGGTAACGGCAATAAAAATTTTACATATTTCTGCAACGGGCCATTTTCTTTTAATTCCCGTTCGACGGCGCCCATGGAATCAGGGGAAACGCATTTGAATTCCAATACAGGGAGAACGCTACAGGACGGCGTATATCTCTTTCCAACCGACTGAAACTTGTGCTTAAACACCCGTAAGCCCGAGCCGCGACAGAGGTGTTAATAATAATTCGCCGCTAAATTATCTTATTGATTTTTCAAGTCATAATTTCATCCGGCTCGGGCTAACGCGTACTAAAGCCCTTCAAACAGTCAGTCGATTTCCAAGAGAAACACGCCGTCGCTACGCTGCACCAAAACCAAATGCGTTTACCCTGCCCATGGAATGAAAGGCTGTAGCGTGATATTTGTTAGGGAATTATCCGTCCGGACAACGAATCCATATTAAAGCACTTGCAGAGAAGGTGTCTGAAAGGTATAATACTTTTTTTGATAAACTTCGATCTTATATTTCCATTAAGTTGTGAAAATTCCAGGACGTTAACTTTAGGGGGGGTTACATGCAAAATTATATAAATCGTATGGTTCGTGCTGCCAAGCTCGACGTTAACTTGTATGAAGAAGTTGAGACGGATAAAGGATCAATGGGTCAAGCCATGGGAGTTGTTGTGCTTTCCAGTATCGCCGCCGGAATAGGAAGCATAGGAACCATGGGAGTAAAGGGGGTCATTTTGGGAGCGATCACCGCTCTTGTCGCATGGTATGTTTGGGCCTATATGACATATTTTATCGGTGTGAAACTCCTTCCCGAGCCCCAGACCAAAGCGGATCATGGTGAATTGTTGCGAACCATCGGTTTTTCAAGTTCTCCGGGATTAATCCGTGTATTGGCGATTATACCCGGTATATCCGGGATCATTTTTGCTATCGCTTCAATTTGGATGTTAGTCGCCATGGTTATTGCGGTAAGACAAGCCCTTGACTATCAGAGCACATTGCGTGCTGTTGGGGTTTGCATGATCGGCTGGGTCATTCAAGCCATAATCCTTGCGATTTTGTTTGCTGCTTTTGGGGGGAGCATTTCCGGATGAACGCTATTTAAATCTTTTTAAAGATGTTGTTCTTGATTTTCAGGCTATGATTTCTTGGGCCAAGAGGGAGGCATCCACAGGAATGAAATTGAAGCTTTTTCCGATTTTGATCCTCTTTTTGATGATCATTCCCGGGGTTGTTTTTGCCGGCCAATATAAAGTGGTCCGGGTTGTTGACGGCGATACCATCGTCATCAGATATAATGGAAAGTATGAAAAAGTGGGGTTGCTTTGTGTAAACACCCCGAAATCTGTACATCCCGATGAAAAACAGAGTATTCAAATGGCTGAAGTTGCATTCAGATACACCCAAAAGAAACTTACCGGCAAATATGTTGACCTTGAATTTGAAAGCTGGCTAAGAGGCAGGTACGGAGTCCTTCTTGCTTACGTGTTCGTTGATGGGAAAAATATCAACCTTGAGTTGGTCAGGCAGGGATTATCTCGATATTACATAAAATACGGTCAGAGTAAGAACTATCACAATGAATTTAAGGTTGCCGAAGACCTTGCCCGGAAAGAGAGATTGAATATATGGGGTGATCATGAGTTTATAAAAAAATAGAAACCCGGAATCTAAATGGGGGCAACATGGAAAAGAAACCGAAATCCGAGACAACAAAATTTAAGCCGATAAACATCATGCTGCAGGAAGACTTGATTAAAAGAATAAATGCTTTTTGTACGAAACAAGAAATAACGATCCATGAGTTTGTGACTGACGCCATAATAGAAAAATTAACCCTTGTTTACAAATAGAGACGAAAAAGACCCGGATTTTAAGGAGCACACACTGAAGTTTCTTGAGATAGGCGTTATGACAGTAAATACGGTTGTGGATAAAAAGGCCTTAGTCGTGATTCACACGGTAGCCGGTGAAATGACATTTGAAGAAATAAAATCTTCATATGAATCCGTATGCTTGCACCCGGATTTCCAAGAAAATATGAATTCAATATGGGATATAAGAGATGCTGATGCATCTAAATTTGATAGTCAAGAGGTGATAAAAATCGCCAGATACTTTGAGACCCAAACAAAAAACCGTACCAGGTACAAAGTCGCCGTGATTGTATCACGTGATTTGGAATATGGACTATCAAAAAAGTATCAGGTTGCCGCAGCAGATCTGCCGGCAAAAATTGGAATTTTTATTAATCTTGAAGAAGCAAAAAAATGGGTTGCCCAGTCAGATTAGGGTTATATTAAAGGAAATCTGCTAAAGCAGGTTCAAATAGAATAAAGGAGTAAGAATAATGCTTAAAAAAATCATATCCGGTGGACAACTTGGTGCTGACCAGGCGGCCCTGGATGCGGCCATAAAATACAACTTCCCCCATGGTGGGTGGATTCAAAAGGGACGTAAAATAAAAAATGGGATATTACCGGATAAATACGAATTGGAGGAAATGCCCGTTGCCGGTTATAAAGAACGGATTGAACAAAACGTTATAGATTCTGATGGAACTGCCATATTCTCACATGGAGAGTTAACAGGGGGTGCTGATTATAGCATGAAAATGACAGAAAGGCATAAACGACCCACCCTGCATATTGATTTGGAAGAGACTCCTGGAGTTATAGCAGCTTCTAAAATAAACACCTGGATCATAGAAAATAATATTGAAGTTCTGAATGTAGCGGGTTCAAGAGCCAGTGAAGATCCTGATATATATAAAAACACACTGTATATTGTTGCAGATTCTATATTGCTTTCTTTGGTAAACGCTAAACCCGGTGACCACCTTGCGGATTATGATAGAAAGGAGCTGCTTGATAAACTTCCGATTCCTCCCAAAACCGTTGGCGAAGCTGTAGATCAAGTAATTTCTGATTTGGATTTAAAGGATAAAATAAAAATTGCAGCCATGGACTTAAGCGATCTGTTAGATGTTCATTTTAACTTACATGTATATTTTAAGAATTTTTTTGGTCTGTGGTCTGGAAATACGGAACTGCTTGCATCCTGTAGATCCATTTCTAAGGAACATGTGTATCGTGAGGATGATATCACACGTGTTATCATCAAGGCCCTGTGGAAGAAGCTAAGGGAGACCCATGTGTTGCGAGTTGTTAACTAATTGAATTATGGAAGAAAAACTGCATATTCGGGGAGGTAATGATGGCGAACAGACGCCAATACATTTGCTTTTGGTGGATGATGAACACTCTTTCGTTGAAGTCATGAGCCAACGGTTAGGCAAAAGAGGCTTTATGGTAACGGTTGCAGTTAGTGGGCAGGACGCACTGAATCGACTTGAAGCGGATGAGAACATCGAAGTGGTTATTCTTGATGTTAAAATGCCGGGGATGGACGGTATTGAAACCCTCCGGATGATCAAAAAAAATCGTCCCCTTGTGAAAATCATCATGCTCACCGGTCATGCGACGATTAATTCCGCCATTGACGCCATGAAATTGGGTGCCTTCGATTACCTGATGAAGCCGTGTGATTTAAAGGAGCTTGTGTTCAAAGTTCAAAAAGCGGCAAACATAAAAAGAAATCATGAAACAAAAATCCTCGAAGCACGGATGAGGCCATACATCTCCAAGCGAGACAAGGACCGAATCATATCCAGGATTTTGGATTCTTAAATAATGCCGAACGAAAACTGCCTTTTCCGCAAATATCTGCGCCTGCCCCGTGAAATGCGTAGCCTATTTCTCTGGGGTCAGACTCAAATTTTAATCCTCGAAATACTACCAGTATTCCTGTGGTTAAAATTTTCGTCTTCCTTGATCTTAACGAAAAATCCTAGTTTTCGTTCGGGCACTAAATACGTTTCAAAAAGATATCTTTTTGATTTTATAGGAATATCACAGTGAAGAATAGCACGACTATCCGTTGCGTAACATGCGGTGCTGTCTGCAGCAAAGAAGAATCTTTCATTATCGACGGAAAGAATGTATGCAACAGATGTCTATTCGGGGATATTTCGCCGGTGAAGATCTACCCCATTGGTTTTGTTTGCAACAAACAGGAAAGAGACAACAGTGACTTTGGTTTGTGTGGAAAAAGTCGAATCTCCCAAATCGAGCTGTTTCCTTCGCAAAAGCAATTTATGTACAAACTGGAAGATGAACGTAATCTGACGATTGTTTATTATTTGCATAAATCTCGTACGGTCAAAGCCAGATTCAAGCGGGGATTGGATGGTAAAGAAGTGGGTGTATTTGCTTCGCGTACGCCGGACAGACTCTCAAGGATTGGTATTCAGGACGTTCGGCTGGTTAAGGTAGAAGGAACCACGTTGGTTGTCAAAGGATTGGATGCTATTAACGGTACCCCAGTGCTGGACATTAAATTAAAAAGGAAAAAACTATGTCCGTTCATCTAAAAAGCATCACACTATGTCCTGAGAAATACCCTACCCATGAACACTATCCCTTTACCCTTCCCATCTTTCATCAAACCAAACATCTATCCGTAGACACGCCGGTGACATTTTTCGTGGGCGAGAACGGCACGGGCAAGTCCACCCTGTTGGAGGCGCTGGCACACGCCTGTGATATCCATATCTGGCGTGTTTCCGAGGGTTCCCGTTACCAAGTGAACCGTTTCGAAGGCCAGCTTTGCAATTATCTTTCCCTGAAATGGTCTAACGGACGGGTTTCCGGGTCTTTCTTCGGCTCGGAGATGTTCAAGGATTTCGCCCATATCCTGGATGAGTGGGCGGTAACGGACCCCGGCCAACTCAAATACTTCGGCGGCAAGTCATTGGTGACCCAGTCCCATGGTCAATCTCTGATGTCCTATTTCCGAAGCCGGTACCGGATCCGGGGACTCTACTTGCTCGATGAACCCGAGACCGCGCTTTCACCCCGCAGTCAGCTTGAACTGCTTGAGATTCTGGGTACCAATAGCCGGGCCGGTCACGCCCAGTTCATCATCGCGACGCACTCCCCGATTCTGCTCGCCTGTGCCGGAGCCAAGATCTACAGTTTCGACCACATACCCGTCTGTCCGGTGGCCTACGAAGAGACCGAGCATTACCGGATTTACAAAAATTTCCTGATGGATCGAAAAAAATATCTGTAATTTTTATATTACCGCAAGAAATTAACCGCCAGGCTGTATAACCGGTGAGATTTTGTTACGCATTTAACATCTTGACATGTTACAATGTGGTATTATTATATGGTCGAGTTAGATGTCCCCATCTAATCTCCTTTCGTTAAGCGGTTCATAAAACTATGAATCGAAACTTTATTGATGCCCCTGGCAATCCCTTGCCAGGGGCTTTATTGATAAACATAGGAATACCGCATGGGCCGCAACCTTATGAGCGATAAGAGCAAATGAAGCCTCTTATCAATGTGGCCCAGCTTTAATTAGTGCCTTATATCATCCCAATGAGAATTGAACCACGAGACATATAATGACAGGGACCGGGATAATTTTTTAAACCGGTTCAAAATCGCAAATCAGGGGTGAATGATCGGATAATTTGACCTGAGGGATCTGGAAACCGGTGATTCGTATTTGCGGACTGTGGAAGATGTAATCCAGTTGCCGGCGCGGGGAGCGACTGGGATGGGAGGGGTCCCCGTTTGTGTTGGCATTTTTTAGGCCTGTTGCAGACAGAAATAATTGCAGTTCGCGATCCCCCCAAAATACATTGAAATCACCGGCCACAATCACCGGTTTTTTTTGGCTTTTTATCAAGGCATGAAGATCCTGCAACTGGTAATGGCGATGACGGAATTTAATGGACAGGTGTGCCAGGAAAACCGAGAATTCTTCTAACTCGATCTCAATCACAAGACGCTTGATACCTTCCTGGAAATAATGAAATTTTTGAGATTTGATCTCCTGGTTCGTCAAAATCGCATTCCCCTGTTTGTTCAGGACCGGGACTTTTTGAACGATGGACGCAGCGGAATATTTTGACTGATAGATCGGGTGGTGGTTCATTTCCCGGGCGATGTCTTCGGCCTGGTTGCTTTTTTCGGAGCGGAAGGACCCGCTATCCACCTCGATCAATCCCATAATATCCGGATTTGCCGATTTTATGAAATCCACTATATTTTGGAAATTGCCGTTGGTGTGCTTTAAATATCCACTATAGGGAACCGGAAGATGGAAATGTCTTCCAATTCCCGCGCCATACCGTATGTTGTATAAAAGAAATCTCATATAATGGTAATCCTTCCGTGTAATATAATTCCTTAAGTGTAAAAGTAAACCCTTGACGGTCTCGCAAAAAGTCCAACTTCTGCGTTATGCTGCATTTCGTAATCATTCAACGTACGAAAAGTACGCCTCATGATTACAAAACTTGCGACGCCTTTTTATCCCGAGAGATTTATTCGGGGGAATTTGAACTTTTTACGAAACCGTCTAAATCGGACTTTCAACTAATTCAAATAGCACTTGTTTCCATAACAGACTGTTTTTAAAAGTTATTTCCGGTTACAGTGCCGCGAAGCGGCATAACTTAGCTTTTTACGAGTTTATCAACCCTTGATTATCACCAGTTTTCTTTATAACTTTCTAACCCGAACAAGCCGGCCTACGGCTTGGAGAGAACCAAAAAATATTTGCTACCAAGACACCGGGGATTTCATTCTGTTATTCTTACTTGGTGTCCTGGTGCCTTGGTGGCGAGAAGGAAAATTTTTTGAATGGATATTCACCAGGCATTGAAATGGATTGAAACCATCGGGACAATCGCCTTATTCGGAGGATTATGTATCCTGACATTTCTTCACATAAAAATAAGCAAAAGACTGAATAAAAGCTATTTTACCTTTCTGTCAGTTTTCAAAATTCCAAATAATCATCTATTGGAAAGTGATAAACGTCTGAGAAAAATTGGCGGGTATCTCCTATTGTCCGGTATTATCATTTTGATGATCAGCAATGTTACTTTGCTTTGAAAAACCTGACGGTTTCGTAAAAAGTCCAACTTCTGCGTTGTGCTACATTTCGCAATCATTCAACGTACGAAAAGTACGCCTCATGATTACAAAATTTGCACGCCTTGAATTTGAACTTTTTACGAAACCGTCTAAATCGGACTTTTTACGAGTTCATCAAACCTGGTCCTTCCCCGCAATGCGGGATCTTCGATGGGCCAAGCCTGTCCCGCATTGCGGGAGTCAGAGATATCCGGCTCTGCCGAAATAAATTGACTGAAAATTAGAAGCACGAAATCCGAAATCCGAAACAAACTCTAATGACCAAAATTCTAATGTTCAAAACAAATTTGCCGTTCGGAATGAACACTTTCTTGATTGTTTTGAGCATTTGAGCATTCGAATTTAATATTTGTTTCGAATTTCGATATTCGAATTTCGGATTTAACCCATTCAACAGTAAAAATATCCCCTTCCAAAGGTAAGCCAAAGCCTGGCCCTCTGGACTAGGATATTTACTCTAATGGGAATATTTCAGATTTGAATAAGCTGGTAACGGGCGGGTCCAAATTATGCTTATAAGTTGTTTTTGAGACCATACGGTTAATGACAATGCCGTATTTTTTTCCGAAGCGCATGATGTTTGCCGGATTGAATCCTCCTGATGTATACAGCGTTCTGAAATCCGGTGTGGCAATCAGATGAAGGATATAGCTGATGTGCCCCGAATATCCGGTTTCATCCAGTTGCTGAAGCTTGTTAACGGTCTGTTTTGATAGCTCCACGGCCTGCCGATGAACCATGGGTCCGGAATCGGTGCATTTGCGCAAAGAATACAGCTGCCGGCAACTAAAGGGGCGTATGGTATAAATCCGGCAGGTATTATCCTTTTTAAGAAACGGACATCGGGTAATGGACCGCTTTTCTCTTTTTTTCATATTTTTGGCAATTTTTTTCCGGATGTCGATTTGATCCTGTTTGTCAAGAGCCTCAATCCATTCGTGGATAATGAGTCCTTCCAGGGTGATGGCATCCACATTGCCAAAGTGGGTACAACAAAATGCACAACCTTTCGTGCACACCGCATCGGACTTGAATGGTTGCGCCCTGATTTCAAAGTCATCGTAGATTTGTTTTAATTTTTCCTGTTTTGTCTGAATATTCATAGGCACGCCAAAAATTATAACCAGAATCATGCATGAAAATTAATGAGAGTTTTTAAACCAGTTATGCATAAAAATTATAACTTATCAATAAAACAATCAATTCAGACTTGACATGATTCTTTTATAATCTTACAGAAAACATAACATCCCTCTAATTTCTTCCAACCATTTAATGCAGGAGGTAAAACATGCGTATCCTACTGATTGGACAGGCGGCATTTGCGGCAAAGGTATTGGAAAGCCTTCTGGAAAGAAACGAAAATATAATAGGGGTTTATGCGCCACCGGACAGACCGGGGGGCCGGACCGATCCGCTCAAAGATGCGGCGGTATCCAAAGGAATTGATGTGTTTCAACCGGCAACCTATAAAGATGATCAGGTATTTGACCAGTACAAGGAACTCAAACCGGATCTCACGGTAATGGCCTTTGTGACCGATATTATCCCGGCGCGTTTTTTTGAAGTCCCCACTCACGGGACCATCAACTATCACCCTTCGATTTTGCCGCGCCATCGCGGTGCCAGTGCCATTAACTGGGCCGTAATCATGGGGGACACCCAAACCGGGCTGAGCATTTTCTGGCCGGACGGAGGGATCGACACCGGACTTATTCTACTTCAGAAAAAGATCGAGATCGGTCCGAATGATACCACCGGCTCCCTCTATTTTAACCACCTGTTTCCCATGGGGGTTGATGCCATTCTCGAATCCATCGATCTTGTCAAAGCAGGCAAAGCTCCCAAAATACCCCAGGATGAAGCCGGCGCCACCTATGAGTCTCCCTGTGATGACCGAGTTGCGGGCATTGATTGGGAAAAGCCTGCCGGAGAAGTGTACAATCTGGTGCGCGGTTGCGATCCCCAACCCGGCGCCTTTGCGTTGTTGAACGGTGAAAAGGTCCGTTTTTACGGCGCACGGTTCATCCAAGAGAGTACCGATAAAGCTCCGGGAACCATTCTCGCCGTTGACGATCAGGGCATCCATGTGGCGGTGTCCGGAGCAAAACTTGTGGCAGGTAAGGTCCGGCCGGCCAAAGGCAAAAAAGTCGCCGCCGCCGAATTTGTGGCTGAACAGGGGCTTAAGGTCGGAGATATGTTCGACAAGTGAGACCTTTACAAAACGCCCCTTTTTGCTCAATTTCTGCGTCAGGCTCAAATTTTAACCCGCCACCGAACTTTGGCGGGTTAATCCTCGAGATACAAAATGTATGGATGCCTGTCCCGTGAAATGCGAAGCCTATTTCTCTGGGGTGGTTAAAATTATCGCCTTTCTTGAACTTAAACCCCGGTTAAATATTAAATACGGATTTAACTGGGCAGGCAAAAATTGACATTTTTCAAAGGTCTCCAAGGAATACCGGATCAAGCGGCTTTTTCAATTTTTACCGCACACACCTTATACTCCGGAATTTTGGCAATGGGGTCAAAGGCCGAATTGGTGAGCGCATTGGCCGGGTTTTCTGCAAAATGAAACGGCACAAAAAGCAGACCGGGCGTTACCTGCTCACTGATTCTGGCCGGGGCCTGGATTGCGCCTCTGCGGGTGGTAAGATTGACCGTGTCACCGTTTTGCAGCGCTAATTTTTCGGCATCCTGAGGATGAATTTCCACATACCCGGTTTTCTGTTCGGCATCCAGATTCTTAGAGACTCGGGTCATGGTGCCGGTATGATAATGTGAAAACGTACGGCCGGTGGTCAAAAAATAGGGATATTCATCATCAGGCATTTCCGCAGGATCGAGATATTCAACCCCATGAAATAAACCCTTGCCCCGGGCAAATTGATTGGCATGCAAAAACTCGGTTCCCGGGTGTTGGGAATCGGGACAAGGCCACTGCAGTCCGTCCAGCCCCAGTCTTTCATAACTCATACCGGCATAGCTCGGTGTCAGGGGGGTCATTTCCTGAAAGATTTCTTCAGCACCTTTATAGCTCATTTCATAGCCCATGGCGGTTGAAAGCCTGGATATGATTTCCCAATCGGTAAGCGCATCCCCCACCGGATCAATGGCTTTATTTACCTTCATGCAGCGACGTTCGGAGTTTGTAAATGTACCCTCCTTTTCCGCCACCGAAGCTGCTGCGAACACAACATCTGCCTGTTCAGCGGTCTCGGACAGAAAAATATCCTGGCAAACCAGAAGCTCAAGTTTTTCAAACGCAGTAATAATATGATTTTGATCCGGATCACTGAGCTTTGGGTTCTCTCCGATCACATACAAGGCCTTTAATTTTCCATCCAGCATGGCCTGAACCATATCGGTTATGGTGTACCCCACCTGGTCCGGTAATTCTTTTCCCCAGGCTTTGGCAAATTTTTTGTTGTTGCCTTCAACGGTTACCACCTGATAGGCCGGAAAAACATTGGGAAGGCCGCCCATGTCACAAGCCCCCTGAACATTGTTCTGGCCTCTGAGGGGATTGACGCCCCCGCTTTTCACCCCCACATTGCCGCAAAGCATGGCAACATTACAACATGACTTCACGTTATCCACACCGGTGGTGTGCTGGGTGATCCCCATGGTGTAGAGCAAGGCCGCCGGAGAGTTTGTGGCATAAAGTTCGGCCATGCGTTCCAGGTCTGCCCGGGCCACACCGGTTATGGCTTCGACCTTATCCGGCGTATACGTTTCAACAACCGCTTTGAATTCATCAAATCCTTCGGTCCGTTCCTGGATGTAAGTTTTTGAGTGCCAGTCATTTTTGATAATAATATGCATCATTCCGTTAAGCAGGGCCACATCACTTCCCAGACGATGGGTGACCGCAACATCTGCAAAGCGCGCCAAATGAATATTTCTGGGATCGGCAACAATGAGTTTGGCCCCTTTTTCCTTGGCCCTGAAAATGCGCCGGGCGATCAAAGGATGACATACCGTGGTATTTGAACCGATAACAAAAATACAGGCGGCGTCCTCAATTTCTGCAATGGAATTCGTCATGGCACCACTTCCAAACGCAGCGGCAAGACCTGCCACTGTGGAGGAATGTCAGAGACGGGCACAGTGGTCCACATTATTGGTGCCCACCACGGCCCTGGCAAACTTCTGGGCCAGGTAGTTTTCTTCATTGGTAATTTTTGCAGAAACCAGCACCCCCACACTGTCCGGACCATGATCTTTTATAATGGCCTGAAGCCGGTCAGCCGTGGTTCGAATCGCCTCATCCCAGGAGGATTCTTGCAGTTGCCCGTCTTTCTTTACCATGGGTGACGTCAATCGCTTATCGCTAATTACATGTTCATGGAGGTTCCAACCCTTGATGCACAGCTTTCCCTGATTTACCGGATGAGTTTTCATGGGCAGGGTCCCCGTAAGCCTTCCGTCTAATACTTGAAAAAGTACACCGCAACCACAGCCGCAATATGAACATATTGAAGGGATGATTTTGTAATCCATAGCTAGTTTTCCTCATATAATTGAAAATTGAATATTGAAGGAACCTTACCAATCTTAAAATACTATACCTAAATTTCGATTGTCGAGTCTGCCGGAGATGAAAAGTATAGGGTGCGTTGCTGTCGTCAGCTACCGCACCGTAGGCAGTATCTGCGACACAGCAAATCCGACAAACTCGGCAAGCCCGGAAGTTTTCAAATCGTCAATATTCAATTTTTTCTTTTGGTTAATATTTGTCCTGTTAAAGTGATATCTGACAACCCAATTTGAGTATTTTACCTTTAAATGTCAAATCGGTTTGGGTTCTAACGTCACCTCATCGCCCAGAATATTGAACGGAGATTGATCGGCACGCATTCCGGTTCTATAATCAAACATATCCAAGACCACCTGGTTAACTTTGCGGTAAAGCAGCCTCAAGGGAATATCTACCGGGCAGGCGTCTTCACATAGACCGCAGTCTATGCAACGGCCGGCCATATGAACCGCCCTGACCAGATGGAAGATCGGAACTTCGGGCGGAACCGTGCCCGTGGCAATCAGGTCATTATGTTCCATGCTGCATTCCTGACAGAAACAAACCGGACAAATATTCCGGCATCCGTAGCACTTGATGCATTTTTCAAATTCATACATCCACCGGTGAAACCGTTCTTCCTGGCTGAATTCTTCGACATCCTCAACATCCATGTTGTTGTCGATTCCCACCTGTTTCTTATAAGATCCTGATCGTTGCGGCGCAAGATAAGAACAATCTCCATGTTCCTTGAGCTTGGAAGGACAGCAGTTTATATTTATTGTTTCCACATGATCCGGATTCAACTGGTTCCAGACATAAAGAACATTCAGGGCGCGCTGGTTGCAATCACGAACCAGAAGGCCGATCTTTATCTCCGGATGTTGGGCGGCGATATTTGCAGCCATCTTTTCAAGTGAATACCGGGCCTTGCCAACAATCAACTCATCGGCCTCATCCGGATTTTCCTTGGTAAAGCAATGGGGCAGGGGATGTCCTTGAACCATCTTGTACCCTAAAAAGATATCCACTTTACCCTCTTTGAGCCATGCGTTTACCTGATCTCGCAAATTGTCAAAGGTGCTGGTTTTATCTCCGGTCGTGCTGAAAGGTTCGGGCCATTCTTTTATCTGCTCTTCCATGTTATGCTTCCTCCACGCGTTCGGCCTGCACACTCGCTTGGCATTCTTTTTCAACAACGGCCAGGTTAAGCTGACCCGACAGAGGGCTTGGGCCCAATGATTTGATCTTGTCGGTAAAATCGGTAACCACCTGGACAAACTTCTGGGCTTCGGCCGAAGATATCCAGTCCAGGTGCAGGCGGCCCTCCAATCCCATAAATTTCAAAATTTCTTGCAGAAACGTCATCCGCTTGATGGTCATGTAATTACCATACAGGTAATGGCAGTCGCCCACATGTCACCCGCCCACCAAAACTCCGTCAGCCCCGCTTTGAAAGGTCCTCAAAATGTGGTGGGGGGATACCGTGGCCGAGCACATAACCCGAATCGGACGAATATTGCTCGGATACTCCATGCGACTCACGCCCGCCAGATCGGCGGCGCCATAGGCACACCAGTTGCACATAAACGCGATTATCCTGGGCTCAAAACTGTCTTCTTTCACATTGCTCTCCTTAGACATTTATTGACGGTCTCGTAAAAAGTCCAACTTCTGCGTTGTGCTGCATTTCGCAATCATTCAACGTACGAAAAGTACGCCTCATGATTACAAAATTTGCACGCCTTGAATTTGAACTTTTTACGAAACCGTCTAAATCGGACTTTTTACAAGTTCATCATTTATTAGGTGTCACAATTTACTAAAATCATCCGCTCAAGGCGCCTTTTATCTGAGCGTAAAGTTGATTGTTGTCAAATCCCATGAGCGCCGGCGCCTCTGACGGGCATGCTGCCGAACAGGCGCCGCAGCCCTTACACAGGGCGGGATTAACTTCAGCCACAAACTTCTCCAGGTCAAATGTAATGGCGCCAAAAGGACAGACATTGATGCATCCCATGCATCCGGAACATCGTTCGGGAATGATATGGGAGACAATGCCTCCCATCTTGATGTTCTCCATTGCCAGAACGGTTACGGCTCTTGCGGCTGCGGCCTGTGCCTGGGTAATGGATTCATCCAGGGATTTGGGAGCGTGAGCCAACCCGCAGACAAAAATACCGTCCGTGGCAAAATCCACGGGTCTGAGTTTCACATGGGCTTCGGCAAAGAAACCGTCGTTATTAAGGGATACTTTATAAAGCTGGGCCAAAGGATTTTTTGCGTCAGGCACAATAGCGGACGCCAGTATCAAAAGATCCGGCAGGATCTCCATGGATCGTCCCAGAACCCGGTCTGCAAAGCTCACCCGAAGATCCTCCCGGTCCACGGCTACGGTCAATTCCTTGTCCATGTCCATGCGAATAAATGCGATTCCCTCGGACCGGGCCTGACGATACAGATCTTCCCGCAATCCGTATGCACGCATATCCCGGTACAGAACAAAAACGTTCATTTTGGGATTGATCTTTTTGAGCTCAAGGGCGCTTTTGATGGACTGGGTACAGCAGACCCTGGAACAATACGGTCGTTCCGGGATGCGCGACCCCACGCACTGGATAAATACGGCGGTATTGAGGCCCTCTAAGGCCGGATTGTTATCGATAAACCGCTGCTGCAACTCCAATCCGGTCACCACCCGGGAATCCTGACCGTATAAATACTGATCCGGCTTTAACTCGGAGGCGCCGGATGCAATAAGGGTGACCCCGTGCTCAAGCGTGTTGCTTTGGCCGTTGGTTGTAATGGTGGTTTTAAAATTCCCGATAAAACCGTCCACCTGGGTAATCTGCGAATTTAGAAAAACATCGATATTCCGGTCCGACTGAATCGAATGGATCAGCCCGGCCAAATACCCTTGAACATCTTCCCCCCGCCAGGTTTCATGAACCTGTCGCGCCTGGCCCCCAAGGGTATCTGTCTTTTCAATTAAAAACGTATGATATCCCTGGTCTGACAGGATTTTGGCCGCCGTCATTCCGGCCACCCCTCCTCCCACAACCAGCGCTGCATGATTGACCGTCATGGTCGATTCGGTCAACGGTTCCAGAAGGGCGGCTTTGGACACCGCCATCCTTACCAGATCTTTTGCCTTTTTCGTTGCTTTTTCCGGATCATCCTTATGGACCCAGGAGCACTGGTTCCGGATATTGGCCATCTCGAAAAGATATTTATTAATGCCCGCATTGATCAAGGTTTCCTGAAACAGCGGTTCATGGGTTTTGGGGGTACAGGCGGCCACAACCACCCGATTCAGTTGGTGTTCTTTAATGACCTGGGTCATTTTGTCCTGGGTGTCCTGGGAGCAGCTGAACAGGTTTTCTTCCACAAAGACCACCCCGGGCAGCCCTTTGGCAAATTCCACCACGGCCGGCACATCCACAACACCGGCAATGTTGGTTCCGCAGCGGCACACAAACACACCCACCCGGGAAGGCTTGCCCTTGAGATCAATCTCCTCGGGCACGGATTCCGTTTTTGTCAGAGACCACCGGGCCTCGGCTAATTGGCTTCCCACCACGCCCGCGGCCGCGCTGGAATCGATCACCGAAGACGGAATATCCTTGGGCCCCTCAAAGGCACCGCATACATAAATCCCGGGTCTTGAACTGGCCACCGGCTCAAAACTGCTCGTGGCGGCATACTGGTAGTGATCCAGATCAACCCCCAATCGTTTTGCCAGCTCCGCGCCTTGTGTGCTGACCATCAGGCCCACGGACAACACCACGATGTCGAATGCTTCTTCCACTCGCTTGCCCGAAGCATCCACATAGCGGATCACATGCTTGCCGGTTTCGTCAATCGGGGCAACCTGGGTGATCTTGGATTTCACAAACCGGACCCCTTCCTCCTTTGCCCGGTTATAATAGCGCTCAAAATCTTTTCCGTATGTGCGAATATCGATATAAAAAATGGCCGTGTCCAGATCGTGGCTGCTGTGTTCTTTGGCCAGCATGGCTTCCTTGATGGCATACGTGCAGCAGACCCCGGAACAGTATCCTCTGGCGCCCGGATGTTCGTCCCGGGACCCGATACATTGCAGCCAGGCAATCTTTTCCGGTTCGTTCTTGTCCGAAGGCCGGACCAGATGACCGCCATAGGGGCCGGACGCCGAGAGAATTCTCTCGAACTCCAGGCTGGTAACAATGTTGGGATGTTTGGTGTAGCCGAAGGTGTCGTGGACCGCCGGATCAAAGGCACGGCTCCCCTGGGCCATAACAACCGCCCCCACCTTAAGGGTGAGTTCCGTTTCCTGATCGTTAAAGTTTATGGCATGGGCGGGACAAAATTTTTCGCAGGCTTTGCATTTGCCTTTTTTGAAATAAATGCACTGGTCCGCATCAATCACGTATTTCAAGGGAACCGCCTGGGCGTATTGCACATAGACGGCTTTGCGCTTGCTCAAATTGCCGTCGTAGGCATCCGGCACTTTTTTAGGACATTTTTCAGCGCACAGGCCGCAGGCAATGCACTTGTCCATATCCACGTAACGGGGATGCCGGGTCACACGGATCTCAAAATTTCCTTGCTCCCCGGAAATTTCCTTTACCTCCGACAGGGTAAGCAGCTCTATGTTGATGTGCCGGCCGACCTCGACCAGTTTGGGTGAGAGAATTCACATGGCACAGTCATTGGTGGGAAAGGTTTTGTCCAGTTGAGACATCATCCCGCCGATGGAGCTGGATTTTTCAACCAGATACACATAAAAACCGGAATCCGCCAGATCCAAAGCCGCCTGCATTCCGGTGATTCCGCCGCCTACCACCATTACCGCGCCTGTTTTCTTATTCGGCATTCTCTTCTCCTGATTCCAAAAAAGAGGTAACTCCACTGATATCCAGTTGATTCATACCGATTCCCAAAGTCTTTTCGTCAATGCCCATGCACAAACCGAGCAGTTGCGGATAAAGAACCGACGCCAGCGGATCATTCCCATTTTCCGAGACCATCATTTTTTGAACCGTATCAAATTGCAGCTGACAATAGGGACAGGCGGAACATAAGTAATCGGCGCCTGCTTTTTTGCCTGATGAAATTTTTTTCTTTGTTAAATTCATGGAAAGATCATCATTGAACCCCATGACCGGAGCTCCGCAGCACTCCAGCTTTCGGTCCCAATCCACACTTTTGGCGCCCGTCACCTCCACGAGCTTGTCAAATATAGAGGGGGCAACCGGGTCGTCGAACCGGGTGATCTTGCTGGGGCGCAAGGCATGGCACCCATAATGAGTCGCAATTTTAACATCTTTGTATTGCCGAGTGATCTTGTTTTTTAAGGTATCCAACCCTACATCGTGATACAACACCGAAAGCAAGTGCTTGATCCGGATCTTACCGGTATATTTTAGACCTCTTTGAGCAAGCAACCTATTGATTTCTTCCTTTAGCGTTCCTTGTTCGGTCAAGATATGTTCGGCCTCCTTAAGGGTGCCGAAGCAACATTTGCAAAGCGCCAATATATCGAGTCCCGCTTTTTCAGCCAACGCCAGATTTACGGCAGAAGAGAGGAGGAATGCTTTTTGGTCCACATTGCGCATGGGATATCCGCAGCAATTAAATTCGCGAATATCCTTCAGTTGAACTCCCACCTGCCGTAATACCGCTCTGGCGGATGCATCATACTGATCCACCCGGGCAGGGATATTGCACCCCAAAAACAATGCGTATTTCATGTTTCTATCCTAATATGTTCATTGACTGGTTTCTTAAGCCGCTTCCGAATCAGGGGAACTTTCATTCGCAACCTTGCCTGCATTCCTGGCAGCAAGATTTTTTAACTCAAAGAAAATATCCGTGATCTCTACATTCTGGGGACAATTTTCCTGGCATTGATAACAGGTGACGCAATCCCAAAGCATCCTGGGGCCGGCGGCCATTTCCACCAGTCCCAAACCCAGACAGTTCATGATCTGATGGGGCAGCAACCCCAGAATTTCCAGTGGATTCTCATATTCGGCCACCACCGGGCACACCGTCGTACAGGTCTGACAGCCGAAACAGTATGAAAAAGTGCCGGTGCTCGATACCCGGTTTAATTCCACGATTTCTCTGTCCTCAAAAGAAATCGGCATGCCGGGATCCATAACCTGTTCAAACTTGCCGGCAACCGCCCGGTTGGCATTTGTTAGCGGCCGGGCATAATTTTCTGTAGATATATTTCCCCGATTAAGGCCCCGGTAGAAAGAAAATGGAGAAAGCATCAAAGGTTCGGAATATCCTCTTTGAACCAGATCCTCCCTCACCGTGAACCACAATTCCTTGAGGTTGATCCCTGCAGGGCAAACCACGGTGCATCGGTCACAGTTGGTGCAAAGATAAACCCCTTCCCGGATGGCGCTCAGTTTTCGTTCGCTCAGTTTTTTTCCGGCGGCCAGGGTCTTGAGAAACGTCATTTTTTCCGACGGCAAAATATAATCATTTCCCCGCACATCAAAGGCCGGCGCGGCCGAACATCTCAAACTGCAGGTGCCGCAGTGCATACAGGCATCCAATTCCATGACTTGGCGGGTTGCAATATTTGCCGGATCGGATGTATCCTTTTCCATGACCGCATTGGCCAGCAAACTTACCGGTGTGGCAAAAATATGGAACATTTTACTGAAAGGAAGATAGGCCAGGCCCAGAAAACAGGCCAGAAAATGGATGTACCACAGGATCGTAGATGTCCCCGCCCGATCCAGTGCCAAAGCCACGGGTTTGATGAGTTTAGCCGTGGCATAACCGGTAAACGCCCATTGAGGGGGGGAATGACAGTCCATACAGCTGGCCTCGTGAAGGTCCTTGCCCATGGACAATACCTCTTCATCAAAGGGCGCCTGTACGTTGGGAGAAACCGTGCCGAAGTTCTGAACCCAGTAGCTTTCAAGAGCCTCGATCTCATCCCGGTCTTCAAGACTCGCATAATCTTGAACCATGGCCTGATACTCGGTATAGGACGTTATTTTTGCACCTTCCAAAAGAACTCCCGAAAGCATTATTACGACCAGAATAACAATGGCGTAGTGATCCATGGCGTTTGTTTTAAGACGGGGAACTTTCAGAATGAACCGCCGAAATATGGCAATACCGATTCCCACAATAACCATGAAACCGAACAGATCTCTTAAAAACATAAACGGATTGATTGTGGAATAGTAACCGGTGAATAAGGGTTCGGAAATAAAGTTCTCAAGGGCATGCATCAGAAGAAGCAGCATAAAACCCACATAGATCAACATGTGCATGACCCAGCGAAGAAAATCTTCCTTGAGAATTCTTATCTGCAACACCACATCAAGGATAAACACTTTGATAAGGGTTAGAATCTTTGCACTGAAAACAACTCCGAAAATCCCCTTGACCGCCGCAGATACCCGCTCTGATGCCGGAATCTTTTTGGCTGAAGTTCCGATGGTGCGTGAAAACCAGGTCCAAATCTTGACCATCAAGCCGAGAGCGAAGATGATAAGAGAGGCATACAGAAACGCCGTAAACACCATAAAAAACTCCTTGATTCCACTTGTTTTAAAAACGGTTCAGTGTACCAAATGTTAGTACCACTTAAAACCACAGATTCTCCTAAAAAATCAAGCATTTTTCTAACCACGCAAGTTTATACCTGAATTTTGCACGAGCCGGAGGCTTTCATATGCAAGGCATTTAAGGGTGAAGCATTACCGACTTGTATCATCTTTTTCCAGAGCCGTATAAATTCCGAAAAATCCCAGGGTGGTGCTTTTGGTCAGTTTGTTGTCCGCCTTGATTACAAAATAGTCGTTGTCTCCTTCAATGCCGGATGTTGTGTCGTCTTCACCACGGTACCCGCCCGCCATTGTTTTCCAAGCACCGAAATCACTATGGTAGGTGAGGCCCGGAGCGGTTTCCGTCCATACCCAGTGATTGATCTTGGTGGGCTGTTTGATATATTTATTAACTCAACTTTCGGAGGAGCAAATTCATCACTATTCCCCCTCCAATTGGGGCGTTTGGCTACTATGAAAGCCGAAATATACAAGCGCTTCGCCCATTATCAGGTCGAGCATGGAATTTATGACA
>Ga0222626_1000333_pt1 | contig 30285 bp, 42 predicted proteins | sample AntAcemetageno91_FD_179862 | JGI IMG/M metagenome (GOLD analysis project Ga0222626, IMG submission 179862) | Saline water microbial communities from Ace Lake, Antarctica - #91 | ecosystem: Environmental > Aquatic > Non-marine Saline and Alkaline > Saline | place: Antarctica: Ace Lake | collected...
AGCGCAAACCTCAAAGCATCTTATATTTGTGGTTTGTCATCAATAGGTTTAGCTATTTTTGGAGCAACATTAAAAGAAAATAAAAATCCTGATATGCTATATTTTACTTCCGGCGCTTTGGGTGTTATTGGTTTAACATGTACTATTGCAGCAGTTTTTAATATTGGTAAAGCTGGTGATTATTTAAGAGGAGGAAATAAAAATAAAATTGTATTGCAAAGCTCAAAAGACGGGATAGGCCTTGCTTTTAAGTTTTGATCTCCTCACAAGGAATATTATCATTATATTTGCCTCGTCTCACTTCCTACAACGCAAAAGGTTTAGCCATTTGCTCAAATCCTGATAAGGTCAGGGTACAGCGTTGTAGTTGTGAGACAGTGAGTAAATGGCTTTTTTAATTTCTGTTAACAAATGGAAGAGAATAAAAAAGCCATCCGCATAGAAGAAATAATCAAAAAACTTAAACAAAAATTTCAACCGGCAAAAGATGAGGCCTCAAGTATTCATTTATTAAGCACTGAGGAATTCACTAATATCATCACAGAACATGATCCTTCTATTTCTTTTGAGGGTTTAGACCTTCTTAAAATTCTGCAAGATGAGGGTTATAAATATGAGGCAGTTGAGGAAGATGGGGATATTTGTTTTAAATGGTTGGTTTTGTAGTTATATGTAATCATCAAAAACCCTAATCTGTTTTTTCTTCTTAGTTTCACTAACATGTGCATAAATCATTGTCTGAGTTATATTAGCATGCCCTAATAATTTTTGCAAGGTTGCCAGATCACTTGTTTTCTCTAAAAACAAAGTTGCAAAGGTGTGCCTGCTAATATGAAAATGAAGGTTTTTTTCAATTCCAACATAAGCAGCTATTTTTTTCAAGTACCGGTTTGTTACCGGGTCACAAAATGTATCAAATATCCTTCCTTTAACTTTTTGCTTGCCAGCATCAACTATAAGTTTTTTAGCAGATAAACAAAGAGGTATTTTTTGAAGTTCATCCGTAATATTTCTTAGTTTTTGTGGCCTTAATACAATAGTGTCATTTATTATATTATCATGTTTTAGCCTTTTTACATCAGTAATTCGCAAGCCCGTAAAGCATGCGAAAAGAAAGTATTTCAATACCTTCATCATATATACCGGTACAACTTCTCTTTTGTATAATTCAATCAATAACATTAATTCATGTTCTTCGAGATATTCAACTCTTCCTTTTCCTTTCTTAATTTTATGATCCTGAAACGGATTCTTTTTTATTACGTTTCTTTTCACAGCCCTGTTTAAATACGATTTTAATGTTCTCAGTTTTTTTGAAACTGTGGCTATACTATTCTTTTTTATAACCCTAAGAAATTTTTCAAAATCTTCAATGAATTTTGCGTCTATCTCTGAAAATGATAAGTTTGACTTAAATTGTCTAATAGATTCTTTGACTGAATGATGTAAGGCTATCGTGCTTTTTGTTATCAATCCCTTTCGATCATTAATTTCAACTTCCATCCATGAAATAAAATCATTGTGTTTTGCCGGATTATTGAACTCGCTCTTAAAAACTGTTGGGCTTAAATCAATTTCCAATAATTGATATTTCACTAAAATATCATTAGCCCTTGATCGTGCTTTTTCAATTAAAAGATTCAATTCTTTTGAGTTTTTCTTATTACCTTTTACCTTTCTGTGAGTGTTATCCCAATTTTCTTCATCAACCGTAACCCCAGTATTTACAATTGTTTTTTTCTTCATTAGAAACAATTGCAGGTAAACTATTGATTCTCTGTTTTGTTTTTTGTAACTCTTTCTTAATATGACTTTTATGACACCCATTTTTTAGTGGTCAGTTTTTGTAGCAGTTTAATTACATTTTCCCTATTTTATAAATACTTTATATACCTGTTTATCATTTAATTAAAAAAGCCCTCGTACAGTATATGAGGGCTTTTAAGATATTTGTGGGCCCACCTGGAAACGTACATACATTGCTTTATAATCTATGGTTTAGGCTATTACAACACATTTAAATTTTTACTGTCGCATTTTTTGTATCATTAATATTTATTTTATGCTTATAATTAATTGATATGTATCACGTTTTAATACTTCTTGCATAGCGATTTATTATTTCTTATTAATTAAAATTTTATGAAAAATCCATATTTAATGTTAAATTTTTTTTCTTATTTAATTTCTTATGAATGTGTTAATCATCTAATCAATCTTTTATTGCATGTTAATAACATACTTTTGAGAGAGGAAATGACACCTGAGATAAGAGAATTTATTTCTTTTCAGAATTCGGCCATTTCATTTTTACAGCTGATAAAAAAATCTAAGCATCTTTCTTAACAACAACATTTTTCTCCAACTCTTTTATTCTATCCTCTTTTACTTTTAATTCTATTAATAAATCAGCTTTTTCTGCTTGAAGTTCTGTAGCTATATTTACTATTTTATCAAAAGTCTTATCATCTCTTTTTCTTTGATAATATTCCTGCCGTTCATTTACCTGTAAGTATTCGGTTTCTTTATCTTCAAATAATGTTTTTGGCTCAATTTCAAAAACTTTGGATATTTTTAAAACAATTTCAACATATAATCTTTGCTTTCCAGATAAAATATCATATAAATGCTGACGTGAAACACCAATTTGACTACTTATTTCTTTTTTAGTAATTTTATTTTTACTAATTAAATCATTGATATTTTGTAATATATCCATCTATTCTTATTAAGATCAAATATAAATTAAAGATATAGCTTGACATTTGTCAATACATTTCTTTATATTTGCAATACTTTATCACTGCAAAGATATGATATAATTTGGATTTAATCAATAACATAAAAATATGACGATCGAAAATCTTGAAAAATTAAAATCAAAACTTCCTAAATGTTACGCAATTACATTAGGGAAAAAATGTGAACTTTCTGAAGATACAGTTAGGAAAGTATTAAATAACCGTCATAATAACCAAAATATCATTGACGAAGCAATTATTCTTGCTCAGGAATGGCAGGATCATTTAAAAAAACAATCAGAATTAATAGACGCATTATAATGGAATTACCTGAATACCTTAATAACTTTAATCATGAATTCATTGGAATCAATGATAATCTGTACAGAATTAAAGTCGAACTTATTCATTTTGTCGACTTTGATTCGTCAACAAAACTTGAACTCAGCTCATTGCTTGATAAAGACTTAATTGCTCAGGTTTCACTTGATCAATTGGGAATCAAGGATGAAGATGAACAATTACATAAATATGGTTTATGCAATTATGGAGGCTTTGATAATAAAGCTGACATAACAATATATTCAAATCAAAATGAATATTTTGATTGTGGCCAAAGAGGAAGCTGCCCGGTTGAAGGAAAACTGTGTAAGCATATCAAAACAAGAAATGGTTATATTACTCCAAGAGAGATTGAAGTTATAAAACTTATAGCTGAAGACTTGGCCGACAAACAAATAGCAGACCGTCTTAAAATTAGTGTTTTTACGGTGAATACACACCGTAAAAATATTCAACATAAGATTGGTTGTGCCAGTAAGGTTGGTATTTGCCGCTTTGCAATTGAACGTAGAATAATTTAACCCCAAGTGCTATGTTGTGTGCATTTGTAGATTTTTCCATTATGTTTTCCGAGGGGAAGTGATTAGCCCCTCGGTTTTTAAACTTACAATAATGAATGAAACAACTCTTAATAAATTTCATAAAAAATTTTAAAAACATGAAAAAGGATACTTCAAAAGAGCAAAATAATCAAATCGAAATTGTACACAAATTATCGAAAAAATTAAAATACCTCGAAGGGGGTGTTCTTCATAAAAAATCTAATAACTAATTTAAAATTTGCAATTATGATTATTGAAAGTATTGATATGTTAAACAGAGATAAGAAAGCTTATCTTGCATATCTTGAAAAAAATCTTCAGAGAGAGAAAAGATTGTTAAAAACAGTTGATCCGGCCAATCCTGAAACAGAGTTGTTAAAAATCGCCGGTGATTGCAAGGAGGAAGCAATTCAAAGCGAACTCCGTATCGAAGCAATAGATTTTGAAATCGACAAATTATCAGAAAATTAGTTTCACCCCGAAAGCCGGCTATTCATGCAAGTTTTGTCGGCTTTCATTTTTTGAATTTATATGCCTAAACAATACTGGACACAAGATAAATTAGACTACATAAAAGCTAACCTTCATCTAAGCGATAAAGAGCTTGGTTGTCATTTTTCAAAAGCAGCTTCTACTATTAAATCATTGAGAGGCAAATACAAAATTTTAAAAGGGATAAATACACAATTCAAACCTGGCCACACTCCGGCAAACAAAGGCAAAAAAATATCTGCAAAAGAAAAAGAAAAATATAAACATACTTTCTATCAAAAAGGACATAAGCCTCATAATACAAAATATGACGGATATATCGGTAAAAGGACAGATACAAGAACCGGAATAACTTATAAAGTTATCCGTATTTCTAAAAATACTTTTAAACATCTACATGTCCATAACTGGGAAAAAGCAAACGGACCGGTTCCGGAAGGTTTTATTGTTGCTTTTAAAACTTCCGACACAATGAATTGTGAACCTGAAAATCTTGAATTAATAACCAGGGCAGAAAATATGAAGCGTAATTCATTTCACAATTATCCGGAAGAAATACAATTAGCAATACATACCAGGTCTCATCTTACGAGACATATTAACAAAATTCAAAATAAGTAAAAATGAGTGATTCAAAAACAAGTATGAGTGCATTACGATTTCATCTTTTTGATGTAATAGAAAGGTTGAAAGAAAGTGTTGATCCGAAGGCTGACCCTAAAGACTCAATCACCATTGATGCTGCTAAAGCAATTAATGAAACTGCAAAAGCAATAATTAGCTCCGCCAAGGTTGAAGTTGATGCAATTAAAATAATTGCTTCAAGTGATAATTTAGTTGTTGAGGCCATTGTGAAACAATCAGGAGCTTTTCAGTTAAATGAGAAAAATAACTAATGCAAATCCTCCAACTAACCAACCAGCAAGCAATTGACCTTTCAGTACAAAGCAGGGTACTCATAGGCTCAGAGGGTTATTTCCGCCGTGCTGTTTTTCATGATAAAACCGAGGCAATTGCTTCTACTGTTGGTGGTGATATTATAGCTCAATCATTAAATGCTTTTTTTATCCTTAACCGAGATTTTAAAAAATAATTTTATTTATATGGAATCAGTAATTAGTAAAAAACCTGTCATTTCCCGTGGAGCCGGTATCTCAGTCAATACAGGCCTTCCTTGTTTTGTTGTATTGCTATATGAAAGTGATCAGTTAGGCATTACAAGCCTGGAGTATAAATTCAATTTCGGGAAAGGATTAGACACTAAAGAGGCCAAAACTTTTTTAACAAAAAGAGGTGCTGATATATACCTCTATGGTTGTAAACGATATTATATAAGCTCTATTTTTAACAAATTTCTGAACAAAATTATTTTATTAAAAGAAACAGAATCATTCAAATATTATTGGTCAACTAAGCGATCCTATAATTACCAGGTTTGCATAAATGAGCTCACAAAAATTGAAAAGAAAACTCTTATCGATATGTGTGAATCGATTCTCTTGATAAAAGAAAATGCAATTGAGCTGCTTCCCGGATTGAACCATCCCGATCGGGATTATCTTTTCAATTTCCTCTATTCTATAATGACTTTTTGTAAAGAATATTTAAATAATTAATTATGAGATATACTGTTAAGTTTTCACATAATCATAACAATAAATTATGCCTTAATCATTTTCCAACAATCCGAAATCATTCAGATTATTGGAAAATTGGCCGTGATTATCATATCGAATTAAAAGGAAGCCGGCCATTTCTCTCGTGCCTAAGAAACAAAAAAACTGTGAAATTCGCTAAGATTTCACCTGAATTTTTGATTTTTGATACAGGGCTTAACTATGATAATGCTATTCATTTGTTTCAAAAACTCATGAAGTGCAGCACCATTGATGAACTTAAAGAGAAAGTTGTAGATGTGCTTTATTTTGAAAGGGTTATAAAAGTAAATTATAAAATTGTCTAAAAATGTGTAGGTTTTTAAAAATATTTAGTATGTTTGCAATGCTTATCAAACACAAGGGCGAGTCGATAGCTTGCCAGAAATTCGTTGCAGGCTTTTTTTATGCCTGTACGATTTTAATATGCAGTGCTGCCCCTGTGCGGATGGTTAATGCCCCCGCAGCCCTTGTGGTGATAAGCAACAGGTCAGTAGCACTGTTTTTTTTGTTACTACTAATAATGTAATCGAATGGAAAACTGGAAAGCAATTACATTCATTGAAGGGTATGAGATTTCTGACAAAGGAAGAGTTAAGAGTATCGATAAATATATACAATGGAACAACGGTCATGCAAATTGTAAAAGATTTCTGCAAGCAAGAATCTTAAAAATACAAATAGACAGACATGGATATTTGCGTATTGTTTTAAAAAAGAAGGGATTTTTTATTCATCAATTAGTAGCGAAGTTATTTATTCCAAATCCATACAATTATTCAGAAGTAAACCATTTAGATGGAAACAAATGCAATAATTTAAAGGAGAATTTAATTTGGTGCTCTCATCTTGAAAATATGAGACATGCTAAAGAAATAGGTTTAAATAAATTTGAAATTGGCGATCATTATAAAAGTCGAAATCCCAAATTAAATCCTTCTCAAATTTCAGAAATTAGGGACAGGTATTCTAAACGAAGTATCATTAAATGCACTTACAATTCATTGTCTAAAGAATTTGGAGTTCATAAAGACACAATTGGACTTATTGTCCGCAAACATAAATCTTATAAAAATTATTAATTATGAATTTTTCTGAAATGCTTCTCACAGAGAAAGAGATTTGCACGTGCCAGGCATGTGGCAAACCAAAGGAGCCTTCCATAAAGGAGCTTCTAAAAGAATTTTTTCAACAGCAATCCGCTAAAAGCGTTCAAGAAGAGCTTTGGCGTTGCTTCATTGCTGCCCTGGGTAGTAGTGATATGGACAATTGGACGGCATTTGAACGTTCAAGCCTTGCTTTTCTTTACGAGAAATTAACTGAGTTTATTATCCAACTCGAAATTATTCACCTTAAAACATTGGACGTGAAATGAGAGATTTTAACAAGCTTGAAAGCACAAAAAAGTTCATAGAATCATGCCTAAATTATCGGGAATCCCGATTAATTGAAGATAAAATAAGTGAGGAATCCTCACTTATTGGAGGTGGAATAAGTCGGGAATCCCGACTTATTAAAAGAAAATAAAATTTAACTAATTAAAAACAGAAAAAATGGAAGTAGTAAAATTTATTTACAACGAAACGGAAGTTGATTTTCTGCCCAGCGGGAATGAAAACGTAATGGTAAATGCCACTCAAATGGCTAATGTTTTTGGAAAAAGAGTAGATGTTTTTCTAAAAACCGACCATGCAAAATCTTTTATCGAAGCACTTTTATCCACACCATTTGGTGTGGATAAAAGTGAAAATAATCTAAAATATTCTAAAGAAGAAATCATCCAAGCAAACAAAAAAGGAGGTACATGGATGCACCGAATTTTAGCTTTAAAATTTGCAGCATGGCTTGATCCATATTTTGAAGTTTGGGTTTTTCATACAATTGATAAAATCATTCTTGGCCAATTTAAAGAATTGCGTGATGCAACGTTTGAAAAGCTAAATGCCGAAAAAGCAAAAAAGCTTATGGAAGATGAACTTTTGCGAAAATATCCTGATGAGTTTTCTAAATATCTTGAAATAGAAGGAAAACTTTCGGCTGCTCAAAAAAGGCGTATTGCTGCAATTAAGGCTTCTACGTCTCAACTTACAATGGATTTTTAATATTAACCTATTAACCTGAAAGGAGGTACTATGAGTCCACCAGACTCTTTTATTATCTAAGTTATTTTTACAGGCCGGTATAAAAACCACTTCAAAATTTAAGATTTTTGATTTCGCCGGCCTGTTTAATCAAAAATCTTAATTCTAAAATCATTTATCATGTCAATAAAAGAAAAAACAGTAAAGGCTAAATTCCCGGGAATAGGTAGTGTAAATATATCAAATATACGAGCTAAACAAATTAGAGAATTACAAAATAGTATTAAAAAAGATGTTTGCAAAAGGTGTGGTGGTAATATTGAATATAAACCAAAAGAAGGATATGTATGTAGAAAATGCAGTTGGACTAAACTTTTCGCAAACTGATTGTGATCTAACATCTTAATTCAAAAATCAAAATGGACCAATATACAATCAAAAAATTAGGCTTTATTAAAAACACAAAAGTTATAAATGGCTTTAAGCCTCATTTTAAAAAAGGCAAAGATTTACTATTTCTTATAGGTGCTGATTATTGGCCAGGTAAAATATATAGAATTGATTCCGCATATAAACTATATGAAGGCAATGTACTTGGAATTCTTACAGATAAATCACCTCGATCAGCTGATAAAGACTGGGTAACCGCTGATATATTAACCCTTTTAGAATTAAATCCTCTTTCTGTAGGTCAATGGAACAAACAGGGTACTGATATTGAATTTGCCGAAATATTTTTATTTTAAAAATCAATCAATCTTAAAACAAAAACAAAAAAATGAAAACAAAAGAAATAGAATATTTAGGAATTAACCTTGAAGCTGGTAAATGTGATGGTAATTCAGGGTTTTATTCAATTTATGATGAAGGTGCTTGTTATTTTAATCACACAGGTAAAACAATTGAGGAGGCCATTGATAACTCAAAAAAATGTATTGATGAATTTATAAACTTTTCCCCAAAAGATCTATTTGAGTTAGGATATGGTATTGATCATTATTGTAGAATTTGGAATTCAGATACACATTGCTTTACCGATCCTCGTTTATTAAATATTTTTTTAGACAAATTTTTGAATTCTAAAGTCAAAAGAATGCAATCTGAAATCATAAATCATCAATAATCAATAATAAATCAAAGAATGATTTCCGAAGACAAAAAACAACAAATATTACAAGCCTGTAAAATCGAAGATGTTATTGGTCATTATTATGATTTGAAAAAATCAGGAAAAAGCCTTTACACAAAATGCCCGATGTGTGGCAAAGAGGGCAAAGGAAAGGGCCTTATTGTTACAGCAAGTAAGCAAATCTATAAATGCTTTAGCTGCGATTTTTCAGGCAAATCTGCCGTTGCTTTTTTGATGGAAACAAAACATATTGATTTCATTGAGGCAATGAAAATGCTTTCGGAAATCACAAATATTCCACTAACCGAGATTCCGGCAATAAAAAAGAAAAAGAACAAACTTACATATTGCGATACGCAATTAAAAGCTTCAGGCCTTACGCACAATGATGTGAATTTCTTTATTAAAGTTGATAAAAACACTGAAAAAGAAGTTAAGGTTTTTGAATCAGGTACAAAGGATCAATATGGAAATATTGATTACACCGGTGATGATATTATTATTTGGTATTACAACCTTGAAGGCCTGCCGATAAAATACAAATCAAAATCCGGGCGAATGCGTGAGCTCTTCCGGATCCGGTACCAGAATCCGGATGCAAATCACGATCAGCACGGCAATCCTATGAAATATGCCAGTCCTGCCGGTTCGGGATCCCATTTATACATCCCCGAAAAACTTCGCCGTATGTACCAGGAGAGCCGATCATTCAAACGGCTGTATATCCAGGAAGGCGAAAAGAAAGCCGAGAAAGCCACCAAACACGGTATGCCGTCGGTTGGGATCATGGGGATCCATAACATTGCTTACAAGGGCCGCCTGCCCCAGGAGTTTCAAATGATAGTACAAAGGTGCAATGTTGAAGAAATTATTTTTGTTGTTGACGCCGACTGGAAGGACCTTTCAAACGAGCTTTCTCCAACCAAGCCAGTTGATCTTAGGCCCCGCACTTTTGCAAGTGCAGTAATCAATTTCAGAGATTATTTCAAAACTTTTAAGAATCTTGGAATATTCCTTGAGTGTTATTTTGCAGCTATTAAACCTAACGAAAAAGAAGACAAAGGCATAGATGATCTTTTGGCCAACACAATGGTCAAAGAAGAAATGAGGCTTCGCGAAGATTTTGATTATGCAATTAATGATGGCAAAGAGGGCCAGGGAACCTTTGTTGAAGTCCACCGGGTTTCCGGACTGGCTACTGCAAAAATATATGAGTTCTGGAACCTGCAAAGTGCTGAAGCTTTCGTTGAAGTTAATCGGGATAAATTGAAGGATCTTCCGGAATTTATCATTAATCGCAATCAATGGCGATTTAATAAATCAGGAAATCTTGAACTTTCACAGCCTCTTGATAATGATGAAATGTACTGGGAGCAAGTTTTAGCTTTCGACAGGTCAGGGAATGAAAAATCAAGCTACCGTTTCAGATATCTTTACGGTTACAATTTCTTCCGGAATCGTGGTTATGGCCGCATTAAAATGCTTGGAAACAATTATTTATTTTGTCATGTGCAAAACAAAACCGTTGAGATAGTTGAACCATACCAAATCAAAGATTATGCTATGGAATTCACTAAGGAAGTTGTAAAGAAGCATGAGAAAGTTGATGTTATGGATATGCTGTATCGAGGCGGAAAAATGTATTTTGGCCCCGACAGCCTTGGTAACCTCGATTTTGTTAATCCTGTATTTGAGCATGCCGGCAAAGATTATCAAAACCTTTATTTTGCCAATAAGATTTGGAAAGTATCTGCAGACAGCATAAAGGAATTTGATTACAGTGCTTTAGAGAACTATGTTTGGAAAGACAAAATACGTAATTTTGATGCTAAGCATATTCCCGGTCTTATCAAGCTCCGTGAGATCACTAAGGAATATCTTGACGAAAACAATGCAGAAACCGCAATGTATGATCATATCGGTAAGCTTGACCTGGTATTTTCCGAAAAGGCAAAGAAATCTCATTTCATTCAATTCATTTGGAACACCGGTGAATTTTATTGGAATAAGAAATTCAAGATTCAGAATAACGGAAAGCATAAGCCTTTGGATGTTGATGAAAGAACTATTGAAGAAAAATTTGAAACAACGCAACATTTTCTTTCAAAGGCTACTGCATACGGTTATTTACTTCATCAATATTTCGATAAATCGAAATCAAAGGCAGTGATCGGCATGGATGGGAAGCTTTCGGAGGTTGGAGCTTCAAATGGTGGTACCGGAAAATCAGTTGTTGGTGATTCGCTCAGGGAAGTGATCAGCCAGGTGGCCATAGGTGCGAAAAATAAAAAACTTACCGAAGATCCTTTCCTGATGGAGGAAGTGAACGAAAAAACCGATAGTGTTTTTTTGGATGATGTCAGGGCAAATCTTGACTTTGAATTTTTGTTTCCATACATAACCGGAAAGTTCCTGGTAAATGGAAAGGGAGAAAAGAAATTTACAATTCCTGATCATCTTACTCCCAAATTATATATCTCTACAAATCATGCTATAAATGGTGAAGGAACATCATACAAACGCCGGCAGTTTTATATTGCTTTCTCCGATTTTTACAATGACAAACATGTTCCGATCGATGATTTTGGTATTAATTTTTTCGATGACTGGGGCTTTGATCAATGGAATTTGTTTTACAATTTCATGGCTTTTTGCCTTCAATTGTATTTCAAGCACGGCTTGATCAATCCCCCTATGGAGCGACTTATACAACGGCGACTGAGGCAAAAGGTAGGAGAAGACTTCCTGCAGTGGGCCGATGAGTATTACACTTTCGATGAGCTTCAAAATGAGTTTTTAAACCATAACGATGTGAATGTTGCAATTCCACGAAAAGAACTAAATGATAGTTTTTTTGAACGAAACCCAACACAACGCAAATATGTTACCCCCCGGATTTTTAAAGAAAAATTCAAGGCTTATTGTAAGTACAGAAATGCCAGGTTTAACCCTCATAAATTTTTTGATAAGGAAATGACCGTATCCGGAGCGGATGATAAAGGTGGAGGAAAAGAATCGTTTACGTTGGGGGATGAGAAATATTCTATTTAAATGAAAAATGAAACAACATAAAATAAATATTATTAACTAAATAAATATATAAATATGGAAAACTTTCAAATTAATGATGTTCATGGTGATGATAAAGCCATGCATATAACAATTTCAGGTATTAATAAATTTTCAAATACTGAAATCAGAGAAACATTAGAAGTTGCTTTTATGAAAAAGCACTTTAGTAATAAAGAATATGATGAAGAAAAACAACTTAATGCAATCTTAATTAATAATCTAACTTTACTTTTTACAAAATTACATAGAAAAGAATTTTTAAACTATTATGGCCAGGCTATGCAATCAATAATTCAAACAACTAAAGGATTAACATCTGAAAATTCTGAAATTGAATTTATTTCAGAAACAGCCCTTGAATACGCAAAATCAATGATTCAATTATTATATAAAGATTATTATGATTCTTTTATTAAATAATTAAAATGGGTACACTTTTTAACCAATCAGAAAGAATACATTTCTCTTTAGATAAGGAGGATGTTATTAATGAAATACTTTACAATTTTAAAGATATTCAAAAAAAAACCGGATATAACCTATAATCAAGTTATAGAAACCTGTAAGCTGCTTGAGTTGCGTAGAAAAAATAAATTATATATTAAAAACGCTGATGCACATGATGAGCAAATGGCAGGCTTTGGCGAATTATTTAAAATTTTTAATGATATTTTTTATGAACACAATTAAGCGAATTTATTGATCAAATTAATTTCATTAACCTAAAAAATTTATAGAAATGGAAGTAGTACAATTTATTTACAAAGAAACTGAAGTTGATTTTCTGCCAAGCGGAAATGAAAACTTAATGGTAAATGCCACTCAGATGGCTAAAATATTTGGGAAAAGGATGGATGTTTTTCTAAAAACAGACCATGCAAAATTATTTATTGAGGTGTTTGAGCTCACACCATTTGGTGGGAGCTCGGTGCCTTTGAAACGTGAACAAATTATTAAAACTAAAAGTGGTGCTAACACTTATTTTCATCGCATATTAGCTTTAAAATTTGCTGCATGGTTAGACCCTCATTTTGAATTATGGGTTTTTTCTACAATTGATAAGATAATTCTTGGTGAATTTAAAGAATGGAAAGAGGCTACGGTTGCAAAACTAAAAGCTGAAAAAGAACGGGATTTAAAATATGAGGAACTCTCAAGAAAATATCCAAAAGAATTTTCAGAGTTCCTTGAGTTAGAAGGAAAGATCTCGAATGCTCAACAGATAAGATTAAGAACAATAAGGGCTTCTGTGGCTCAATTGCGGTTGGATTTGTTTAATGAAGATAATCAGACTATTTAAACACTTCTAACAAACCCCTGCCTTTATACGGAACTTCACATCAAAAACATTTTAAAACAGCCTCACACTTAAGCTTGTGAGGCTGTTTTTTTTCACCGGCCTTAGCCGGTGTTTTTATTTATGCGAAGCATACCTTTTATTATTTTTTTCCTTTTTCGTTGGCGTTTTGCCGCCGCCCCCCTTTTTTTAATTATTAATAGTGCAAAATTACAAGCTGTATATATATAATATATCTTATTTTTATTCTTTTTGTAATAATATACTTATATAAAAAGAGATAAGAGTTAGTGCATTAGTACGCACTTTTCTAATTTACTGGTATTCATTGCGTAATCCCGCACTTTTCAGGCACTTTTCGGCACTTTTCGCACTTAGTACGGAATAGTGCGGAATGCACTTTTGTACTAATGCTGTTAATCAATTATTTATGTAATTTTTTATGAATCCGTACTAATGTACTAATGAAATTGGATTATTCTGCAGGTGTGTGTGTGTGTGTATTTAGTTTTTTTCCTTCAATTTTATGCTACAAATATAATTCTTTTTTACTTTTGTCGGTGCATGAATGGCCGGCTTTCGATTAAATATCGAAAGATGATAACAATTTCAGTACCTACTTATTCTTATTGCAAGAAATTTGCAATTTACAGGGCAAATAGTGATAATGGTTATATCACTATTTCTACAAGAAATTCATATGGTATTTTTCTTTTAAAAATACTTCAGAAAAAATCTATTTGGAATCCGGAAATCAGCCTGAAAAATTATAATGATGAATTAACATTTAAATTGAGCGAATATTATTATACCCGGGAAGGATTTTTTCTTTCGAAACAGAATATCATATTTTTTAACCAGGCTATAAAAAATGAATTTGAAAATAGTCTTTTTGATTTGATCACTATTAATATTAATCGCAAAATCAAAACTACTATTGAGGAAGAAATTTTGATTTTTTTAAAGTTTTACGGCATTTGTGAGCGTGAAATAACATTAGAATCTTTAATTAAGGCCTATCAGCGGTGGAGAAAGAGGCGTAATTATATGATTATCAAAGTGTAAAAAAATCTTTGTTGAAAGTGTCCTGTGATGTTAAACACTTATGTTATTTATTTACAATTATTTAAATCAAAATATTGTTGAAAGTGTCCTCTAAAATTTCAAATATATTCATTAAGCTATTAACATTAATTTTTATGGGCTCTGTCCTTTAAATTTGAATGTTTTTACTGCAATTTTGTATAATGAATAATTTTCCTACTCCAAATATTGACAATCTGGCCGGCTTAGAAAAATTTAATTTCATTGAAGTTGAAAATATTGTTTCTATTCCCGAACCGCTTGATCAAATTATTAGTTCACCAATAACTATAAAGATAGGATCGGTTTGGCTTAATGGGTATGGCAGTATTAATTCTCTGAAATTTTCTGAAATATCTAAGAAAAATGATTCCGGTATATATTATAAATGTGAACTGAATGGATTCACTCCCGAAAGTATTGAAATATTACAATTATTCTCAAAAATGGATGGGCACAAATTCATTTTAAGAATTACTGATAATGATGATTTGATTAAAATCTTAGGTAAGGCAGATCAGCCTCTTGAATTTGTTACGGATTTTCAAACTCAAACTGTCAATGGTGTTAAGGGCTATAATTATAAGTTTTTTGGAAACATCAAAAAGCGTTCACCTGTATATGATTTAGATTCATCATCATCATATCCTTCAGGATAATTACTCCTTTTTATGTAGTCCTTTATGATTCTTTATGATTACAATATAATTGTATCATAAAATCATTGCATGAATTATTCACTCGTTAGAGCAGTTTTGGACGGAACATGGTCGGTAAGTTTACCTGCCTTTTTGCAGTATCAACATATTGCAAATGCCATTATGAACGGTCAAAAATTTGAATTTGAAGCTGAAAAAAAAGAAGATCAAACATTTTTCATCAATCCGCTTTCAGGATATGACAGCCGTAAATCAGCCAATAGTGAAGAAAAACAAGAAGATTTGATTGCCATTCATTCAGTTGTAGGTATCATGCTGAAATATAATACTTTTTGTGGTCCAATTGGTACCAAAACCATTGCGAACAGATTTTCACAAGCTGACAATGATCCTTCAGTTGTTGCCCATGTTGTTATTTTCGATACCGGTGGTGGCCAGACAAGTTCAATTCCTCCTTTAACATCGGTTTTTGAAAAAACCAAAAAACCGATTGTTGCTTTTGTTGATGGAACCATGGCAAGTGCCGGCTTGTATGCAGGTGTGTTTTGTAATGAAATTATTGCCAGTTCACCAGGTGATATAATTGGTTCAATCGGAACCTTTATCAGTTTCAACGCTCCGAAAAAAAATTCAGTTGATAAAGATGGTAATGTCAATGTGAGAATTTATGCCACTACTTCCGGGAAGAAAAATATTGAATTCGAACAGGCCATCGAAGGCGAATATGAGCTGATCCAAAAAAACATCCTGGATCCACACGACAAAGATTTCATGGATGATGTTAGATCACGCAGGCCAAACGTAACCGATGAGCAGCTTGAAGGTGGTATTTTTCAAGCCAGAAACCTTAAAAGAACATTGATTGATTCAATTGGTGATCTTGACTTTGCAATTTCTCGCGCAGCTGAGCTTGCCGATAAAAATAAGAACTCAAATTCAAATAATAATTCAAATTCAAATACAATGAATAAACAAGAATTCAATCGTTTGGCAGTAGCTGCCGGGCTTAAATCCTTTGAAATACAGGATAACGGAATTTTCCTAACAGTTGACCAGGCAAATGCCGTTGAATCTGTTTTGGAAAAAAATGAAAACACCATTAATGCCTATTCAGGCCTTAAGGATGGTGAAAGTATTCAGGGCCTCCGGGACCAGATTACTTCAAAAACCGCCGAAAATAAAACATTATCGGATGATAATAAAAGATTAAAAACCGAAAATGAAGATCTCAGTAAAGAAACTGTTGGTAAAACAGGAGCTGATGCTGCAGATGATGATAAAAAGAAAAAATCATCTGATCCTCAGGCTGAACATTTTTATGAATTGAGCCAAATCAAGTAAACTAAATATTAATTAAAATACTTACAAAAATGGCAAATCTAAATACAGTTGACATTACCAAAATCCAGCTATACGCTGAAAAATTCAAACCGGGGCTGGTAAAAATCGCAGTATGCGACAATGAGGTTTTCAAAAAACTCGATGTTATTGCAGGAGTAAAGGATAAATTCACAATGACAACCTTAAGGTTTCAGCGTTTGCTCAGGCCTTACAAACGTGCCTGGGATCCTGCAACCGACAAAGCCAACCTTAAACCACGTACCGGACGTGTAGAAGTTGGTGAGATCATGCTTGAGGAAGAGCCTATGGTTTACAGAAAAACTTATCTCGGGCATATTATGAAAAAAGGGGTTAATCCGGCCGATCATCCTTTTGAAAAAGATTTCCTTGAAGGAATTGCTCGTCAGGCTGCTTCCGATTTCAACGATATTACCGCCTTCTGGGGCGTTCGAAATGAATCGGGAACCGGTCCTGCTGATGTCAATGATGGCTTCTTCACTATCATTGATACTGAAATTACCGCCGGTAATATTTCAGTCGCAAAGAAAAACCTAATTGAAACCGGTGATATCAATTCTCAGAATGCAGTTGCGAAACTTAAGGCGTTCTATCGAGCAGCATGTGCAATTAATCCTGCCCTCAGAGGTAAAGATATTAAGCTTCGTATGAGCCATGAAATATTGGATGCTTATAATGACAATTACCAAACCCTAAACGGTGCGTTGCCTTATAACAAAGAGTTTGAAAAAACATTCCTTGAAGGAAGCGGCAAAAAGTGTACGCTTGAGCCTCTTACAGGAATGGGTACTACAAAAAGAATTCTTCTTGTGGTTGATTGGAATATGTCAGTAATTACTGACCTTGAGTCAGACCAGGAAAAAGTTTCCATCACAACCGGTATCAATCCTAAAGTTATTGGATTTTATTTGGCTGCTGCCTATGGTGTTCAAATTTGGACATTAAACGATGTTTTCTTCACTAACGAAAAAGAAGTTGATGATTCATCTTCCAGCTCGTCTGCTTCAGGATCAAGTTCATCTTCAAGTTCATCTTCAAGTTCATCTTCAAGTTCATCTTCCAGCTCTGCGTAAACGTAATATTATAATTAATGGGGGCTTATGCCCCCTTTAAAAAAAATAATTTGATAATATAAAATCTTATATAAAATGAAAAAACATCTTAAAATTGCTTTTGGACTTTTGTTAATGCTGATCATGGCATTAACTGTATTCACATTAGGAGCTGATCCTTTGACAGGTTTAACACTCTGTGGGGCTGTACCCGTTACTTTTGCCGATTTAGAATTTACTGACGGAGAGGATAATGCCGCCGGTACACAGCTTCTGGCTTATTATATACTTGCCGAAGATATTGCGACACTACCCGGTTATAAAACCGATCCGTCAAACCTTGCAGATTATGCTACTATTGACCAGGCATTTGTTTGTAAAGCAGGTAAGAAATTCAATAAATTATATGCTACTCCGGATACAGGAAAGATCGATGATAATAAAATTGAAGGTAAGGATAGTAATGCTTATGAAAGTATTTATGAATATTTCTTCCCGAAAAATGATAAATCTATATTGGGTTTTATGAGATTGTCAGGAACCGGTAAATTTATAGTAATAGTTTTAGAAGCTGATGGAAACAAAAGAGTACTTGGAATTAAACCCGGTGTACCGGCTATTCTTGCAAGCGTAGCTGCTACATCCGGTAATAACAGTGGTGGAGACAAAGGCGCAACCTTCCAGTTTAAAAGCTGGCAAAATGGGGCTGCTCCTGTTTATACTGCTGCTATCCCAACCGAAATCGTTAGCGGAGAATCATCATCATCCAGTTCATCATAACTTTTGTTATACTTGTATTTTAGAAAAAACCCGATTACTCGGGTTTTTTTTTGTCCTTTTTTATGCAATTGCGTTATTCTAAAATTGCAATTAATGAAAAGAACACAAATAATCAATGAAATAATATTAAAATTCAATTACGATTCATATCTTGAAATCGGGATTAGAAATCCTAATCATAATTTTAATAAAATTATTGCAAAACATAAAGTTGGTGTTGATCCTAATCCGAAAGCTAAGGCAACTTTTCTAATGACATCAGATGAATTTTTTAAGCAAAACATTGAAACATTTGATATTATTTTCATTGATGGCCTGCATTATTCAAGTCAGGTTTTAAAAGATATACATAATTCTTTAAAATTTCTTAATAAGTATGGAACAATAGTCATGCACGATTGTAATCCTACTACTGAAATCATGCAAAAAATACCAAGGCAATCCCGTGCATGGACAGGTGATGTTTGGAAGGCATTTGTAAAAATCAGATCAGAGAAATCCAATGTTAAAATGTTTGTTATCGATACAGATTATGGAGTTGGTATCATTAATAAAGGCAAACAATATTTAATTAAAATTCCAAAAAACCCAACATATCAGGACCTTGAAAACAATAGAAAAAACTGGTTGAATTTGGTTGATAAAAACGAATATATAAATTATTTATGATTTTAATTTCTACACCATATAGTTTTGAAAGAAACCTCGGTAAAGCTTATAACGAGATCATGAGCCTTCTACCTTCAGATGATGATTGGGCTGTTTTGCGAGATATTGATACTATGTTTCTCGATAACAAAGCTCCGTTCCTGATCAGGGAAGCAATCAATTTAAAACCCGAAGCAGGGCTGTTCACCTGCTATGCATCCAGGACCGGACGCGGTGAACAAAAATTCAAAAACACAATTTCAAATGATAGCAATATTAACAATCACAGGCAAATTGCTTTAAGGCAGCAAAAAAAAGTTTTTTTGAAATTGATTAAAAAACCTATTGCCGGGTTCTTAATGGTTTTAAACAAAAAAGTGTGGAAGGACCAAGGAGGCTTTATTGAAAAAGATTTATTCTCAATTGATTTGGAATTTTCCGACAGGCTTTTGAAGGCAAACAAACCAATTTATTTAATAGAAAATTTATATATCTTCCATTACTACAGGCTAATGGAAGGTGGTGTTAATTATAAAAAACATTTATTATGAAATATGATATTGTAATTCCATTACGCCCTGAAGAATCTCTTTGGGATGACAGCTTTGAGCTTAAATATTTATTACGCTCAATTGAAAAATATTTTCCTTTTAACAGGATAATTATTGTTACCGATAAGCTACCTGACTGGATCGATAATGTTATTCATGTTAAGGCTTCCGATACATTCAGGCAAAACAAGGATGCTAACCTGATCCGAAAACTGGAGGCTGCAATCAAATCAGTATCTGATTTGACTGAAACATTTTACTGGTCGTGTGATGACCATCTTGTTTTGCGGCCTCCAAAACCATCGGAACTCAAACCTTTCTTTGTTTCTGATTTGATAAACGAGCAATCGTGGTGGTGGAAAGGTGTTTGGAAAGATGGTTTGAAAAGAACTAAAGAATTTCTTCTATCGATCGGGAAAACAACTTTTCATTATGATGTTCATATTCCTCAACCTATCAATAAAAATAAATATTTGAATATTTTTTCAGGTTTTAAGCTTGAAGAAAATAATCGGTATATAATAAATACTATGTATTTCAATCAGGCAGGGCTTAAAAAACATCAACACATAGGTATTTTGAAAGCCACTATTGAAAAGCCGATCAATAATGCTGAAGATATTAAAGCACTTTGTTATAACAGGCTATATGCCGGTTATAACAATAATGGTTTAACACCTGAACTCAGATCATATATTATGAATCGTTTTAGCGATAAATCAACTTTTGAAAAATGAACAAACAGCAAGAATTATTATCCTGGTTAAATGATGGCAACCGGGGCAGCAAAAAAGGCATTGAGCTATACAAAAAATATGGTATCAATCGAAATTTATTCCGTTTTTATGATCGCATTAGCGATGAAAAAACATTACTTAACAGCTTAAATGTTGAACTTCTGCAAATTGCCGGTTTATCGGTTCTGCCTACACGTAAGCCAAAACATATAAGCAAACCCGCAATTACTAAACCGCTTAAAAAACCTGCAAGGAGATCTTCCACAACAAAAAAACCGGTTCAACTTCATGATCCCTTCCCGAATGAAGATAAAAGGCCTGAAATATTACAGGCTATCTATGAAGAAAAAAACAAGCTTTATGTAAAAGCTAAAAACCTTTTTGCTAATCTGATTGCAAAAGGTGATGTTATGGATAATGAAGAATTTAATTCATTAAAATATAATGAATTGAAAACTGCTCGTATGCATATGGCAAAAAATATTTTGAAGCTTTGGGAACAGGTGAATGATTGCTGGAAAAAGATTGATTATTTTTCACAAAACGGCAAACTTCCCGATCCTGAAATTCTTGAACAAAAACCCGAAATCAAAGCCGATGTTGATGATCCTATTACACTTGATAAACGTTGGAGAACTTTGGGAACCTACATCTCAAAGGCAATGAAGGAACCTGAACGAAATCAGGTCAAGATCGGTGATTATATTAAAGAAAGTAATTCTATTGCCATGATTTTGAATAAAAAGATCGGTAGTGATAAATATCTAATACGTAGTTATGAAACCCTTGTTAAATCCAGGAGAAATAAAGAAGCCAGGCTTGATAAGAAAAAATAATGAATAACTATTTAACAAAACCAATTATAAAAACTTACTCATCAAAAGAACTTGATGAGAATGAGAAGTTAGTTGAATATCTTTTAAAAGGTGGAGAATCTGTAAAGCTTACCGATTCAGAAAATAAAAGGATGGAAAGGTATTTTTTCTGTCATGATTTGATTTCCCAAAAGCGAAGCCGGCACGAAGTTGCAAACAAAATGCGGGTGAAATACAAAATATCGAGGGCTCAGGCTTATCGTGATATTTATCACATGCAGTTTGTCATCGGCTCATCACTCTCTATTGATGAAAAATATTATGAAAAATTCCTTATTGATTCAATAGTAGAAACTATAAGGCTATCAGTAAAAAAAATGGATTTAAAGGCCAAAGCATCTGCTGAACGTAATTTGGCCATGGTTCTCGGCTTTCCCAAATCAGATGACAACCGCATTACTCCGGATATGTTGCAGCAAAATATTTTGATTATTACATCCGACATTTCAGCACTTGGTTTGCCTAAAATTGAAAATCTTGAAGCCAAAATCAAGAAATACAAACAAAAGGCTAAGAAAAAACAACAATTTGATGATGCTGAAGAAGTATGACCATCTACGATCAACCCATAGAAAAGGAATTATACCTGAATAAACCGCAAATACTTGTCTGGCTAATCAACGCATTAATTACGATTTGTATTTGGGGACGTGGTACTGGCAAGAGTGAAGGAGTTATCGCGCCATGGATCATTGATAAAGTATTTTCAATGCCCAGGTCAAAGGGAATCATAATCGGCCCTACATATCAACATTTACTTGTAAATACCTTACCACCGGTTATTGAAATGTGGAAACGAATGGGCTATCATCGCGATGTTCATTATGTTATTGGCCACAAACCGCCCAAATCATGGAACTGGCCTGATCCATTCAACGCACCATTAAGCCCTAAACATACCATCTACTGGTTCAACGGAGCATGCCAGGTATTAGTTAGCCAGGACAGGATAAGTAACAGCGCTGGCCCATCAGTTGATTATATTGTTGGAGATGAAGCAAAGCACCTGAATTTTGAGAAACTTCAGGAAATATTTCAAACAAACCGAGGCAACCGTCAATACTTTGGACATTTGTCTGTTCATCATGCTTTATTGTTTTGCACCGATATGCCAACCAGCCCAAAGCAACAATGGATATTAAAATATGAAGATGATATTGATGAGGAAGCTATTGAATTAATTCTTGCAATTCAAAAAGAAGTTATTGCACTTACAACCGAACTGCAAACTGCAAATAAGACAAGGGCAAAGAAAATCAAAACATTACTCAATAAATATGACAACGAACTTAACGAATTACGTACCGACCTGGTACATTTCTCTGAATTCTCAACTCTTGAGAATCTTGAAGTAGTAGGTGAGCCATACATCCGGGAACAAAAACGAAACCTTCCACCACTTAAATATCGTGCTTCAATACTCAATGAACGTGTAAAAAAAGAGGAAGGAATGTTTTATCCTATGCTTGATGAGGATCTGCATTATTACACCAAATTCAAATATGAGAAGATTGATAAGATTGGTTTCGATTTCAACAAACTCAAGAAACATGACTACCATCAGGATGGTGATGTTGATCCATCAGCATCTCTTGACATCTCCCTTGATTATAATGCTGTGATCAATAGCCTCACAGTTGCACAGGAAGCAAAAACCATTAACTTCCTGTTTGTGAAATCACCTAAGATGTTGAAGGATGTTGTTAAGAAGTTTGTTGAATACTATAAAGATCATCCCTGCAAAGAAGTTAATTATTACTATGACCATACTGCAATTGGCCGCAATGCAATGTTAGGCGATTACACCTTCGCTGATCAGGTTGTCGATATACTTAGGGACAATGACTGGGATGTTAATGAAATCTATTTAGGCCAGGGGCCATCATATGAGCAAAGGTTTGAGATGTTCAACAATGCTTTGCGTGGCTGCCCTGAATTACCTGTACCCAAATTCAATAGAAACAACTGTGAATCACTTCTTATATCTTTAGAGAATACAATGACACGTCAAGGCCCTTCAGGTTTTGAGATCGATAAACGTTGTGAGAAGGATGCAAACATCCTGCCTGAGCATGCCACTCATGCACAGGAGTCATGGTCAACATGGTTCTATGGTAAGTACTCAAGCCAATGGAACAGTGCTGATGGTTCATTCGATGATGCTGAGATGATCTAAGTACTAACATGCAATTGCAAAATATTAATTACAACCGCATTTAAGAGCGAACCTGACCCTATTTTCATATATCCACCCATCCGACATGCTTACAATTGTGTTTTATTATTAGGGCATGGCGTGCTTCCATCTGAGGTGATTGTTAATATTTAATAGTTATTCAACTGTTATAAATTAACAATGAATTTTTTAATGAATTTAAAATGAGAATTAGCGGATGGCAAATAAACTTCCAAGTGGAAGTATTAAGTACTTATAAAAGAAGCTTTAAACCAACCAAATGAAGGTTTATTCTCTTGCGTGCTGATAGAATAGTATTATCTTTGCAGAAATTAAAAATTATAAAATATGAAAACTATTGATTTAAAATTTAACAACGAATTAATCTCTTTTGAAAGAAATCAAAGAGATGTTATGGTTAATGCTACCCAAATGGCAAAGGTATTTGGGAAAGATTTATTCAAATTTACAAAAAGCGACCATGCAAAAGCATTTATTTCTGTTTGTTTAAAACCCCCATATGGGGGTTTATTAGGTGTAAAAAATGAAGAAGATTTGATCATTTCAAAGCAAAAAACCGGTACTTGGATGCATCGTGTGTTAGCTTTAAAATTTGCTGCTTATCTAAACCCTGAATTTGAAGTTTGGGTATTTCTTAAAATTGATGAAATTTTGAACAATTATGCAAAAGTGCAGGAAGAATCAATTACCAACACTGTTCTTCTGAAAAAGGAAATAAAAGACAAAAAAAAGCTGCTTGAAGATACAAATGATGATTATAAATTAATTGTTGAATTGGAAGAACAGCTTAATGAAGCTAAAACCAAAAGAAGTAATTCTACAAGGAAAAAGTTCAAACAAGTATATGACCTGTTTAACCAACCTGAATAATTAAATCACATTCCTTATTCCACAATTCACACATACCTAAATTGTGGAATAAGGAGTTGTTATTTTTTAAAAACGAACGCTAAAAATGAAAATTAAGACTAAAATAATAAATTATGAAAAACACATGTAAAAATTGTAAGCATTGGAAAAAAGAATTAGGAATAATGAAAGGTTACGCAGTATGTCTGAAAACTAACGACATTAATAATTTTGACAATAATGCAACCATTGAAACTTATTTCCCTTTGACAGATGAAGAAGATTTTCCTATAGAAGAAAAAATATTAACCGGCGAAAATTTTGGTTGTATTCATTTTGAATAAACCTTAATTTCTTTTTACTTCCATTTTATAGTTTTTGAGCGGGCCTAAAAACCCGCTTTTTTTATTTTAATAAGGAGAATTCTCCTTTTTTCATTTCCTTATTTTACATTTTATAAGCTAAAAAATGTAAAATAAGGAATCGCTATTCCCCAATTTTCCCATACCAAAAATGTGGAATAAGGAAACGCTATTGCTCAAAAAAAAGGTTGAAAAATGAGCAATAAGAAGTTCTTATTTTCCAATTTAGCATACCGTGAAATGGAAAATAAGCAATTAAAAAGCGAGAATTCTCGCTTTTTTTTTGCCCCCCTCTTGACTTTCCCAAAACTTGCATTATCTTTGCTCCAGCTTTTAATTTTAAAAGCTAGTATATAAAGCTTAAAAAAATGTTAAATCTCGTTAAAGATAGAGATAAACCTCAGAGGGACGGTTTAAGCACCGATATACGGACTCGAAAGAGTCTTTCCTTCTGGGGTTTTTCTCTATGGAGGAATAACAAATGAAAAATTCTACAGCAACCCAATCAGTTGCAAAAATCACACACACACAACGCTTAACATTTAATGAGAAAGGAGCCGCCGATGAGTGACCAGGGCCCCGGAACCAATCCCGGTTCTCAACCCTAAAACAAAATCTATTATCAACATTTCGCCAATAATAGATTATGTCAACGAACATTATTATGGTGATTTTACCAAGCTTTCAAAATCAATTGATAATATTTTGAGGGCCTATGTTTGCAATTCATCCGGTGAAATGGATTCCAATCCACTATCATTTTGTAATCACTGCTTTGAGTTGTTCAACTTACGTGATGCCTTTAGTGAAATAAATGAATTCAAAAAAGGTTGATGAAAAATTAACTAATTAACTCAAACCCCAGTTTCATAAGAAGCCGGGGTTTTTTTTGTCCTTTCTTAATTATCTCTCATAACCCACATTTGTATCATGGGAGTTATGAAGCGTATTTTAGAAGATCAAATGTTTGGCCGTGAAAAATCAGGCCCTGGATTATCTTTTGAACCGACAATTAAAAAACTACCTAAAACAGTAAATTTTGAAGATTTTAATAATGACGTTCGCACTTGGGGAAAGAATGTTGCAAGCCAGTTAAGGCAAAAAATCGCCTCAAGCTTCTCAAAAGGAAAAACCACTTCTCATACTTATAAAAAAGGTATTCACAAAGGAAAATCTGAAAAGAAACTTGCCGGTTCAATCCGTGCAAAATTCCGTAAAGAGCCCGGTGGTGAGCAAATTGAAACCGTTGCTTTTACTCTTGAACGACACGGTGTTTTCCTTCAAAAAGGTGTTGGTTCCGGTTATGTTATGTCAGGTGGTGGAGTTTCACGAATAGCAAAATCGGATGATGAAAGCGGCTACCGCTTTAAACAAGACTGGTTTAATAGCACACTTGACAATAATGTCAAAGAGCTTTCAAACATAATTACCCATCATGCCGGCGACGCAATAGTCCTAAACACTAAACGAATGTATATACAATGAGTACACGCAGCGAAAATATACGATTTAATGTTTATCTGAACGATAAGCAGGCCGGGTCCACAACCGGCCACATGTACAAACAGGCAAGAGTTTTGCGATCGGAAATCGCAAAACTTGAAATTGGCTCAAAGAAATGGATAGCCAAAATGAATGAATTGAAATATGTTAATACAAACATGCAGCGGTTCCGTTCCGAGTTAAAAGGCTCAACTTCCATGATGTCGAAACTAAAAGCAACCATAAGTAAGTTTGGGCCTGCTTTGGGGCTTGGTGTTGGGCTTGCAGCCGTGTCGCGGCTTTTTAACCGTGCTTTTGGCATGATCTCAAAATTCGATTCCGGATTGAACGAACTCAGTGCAATCACGGGAATGGTTGGTAGTGATCTTGGTTTTCTTAAAAATAAAGCCATTGAAATGAGCACTGCTACCGATAGTGCAGGCAACAAAATAAATATGTCGGCCACTAAAATACTTAATGCTTTTAAATTGGTTGGAAGTGCTAAACCCGAATTATTAAAAAACAAGGAAGGTTTAGCTGAAGTTACTAAGCAGGCTATTATTTTAAGCCAGGCTACGGGCGGAAAAATGGGGCTTGAAGAAAGTGTGAAAAGCCTCACTACAACAATGAACCAGTTTAATGCACCTGCATCAGAAGCCGGTAAATTTATTAACGTACTTGCTGCCGGTTCAAAGTTTGGAGCCGGTGAAATACCATTCCTGGCAAAAGCAATGGAGCAAGCCGGTACGGTTGCCAAATCTGCTGGCATCAACATTGAGCGAACTACAGGTATCCTTGAACTTTTTGCTGAAAAAGGTTTAAAAGCTGAGCGATCAGGAGTTAACTTTAGAAATATAATTATTGAACTTCAAAGAGATACAGCTAATTATACCGATGGTGTTTTTGATATGGATAAGGCTTTACAAGGCCTGGCCGAAATACAAGATGACACCATGAAATTAACTTCATTGTTTGGAAAAGAGAATGTTACAGCCGCACAAATTATGGCTCAGGGCCGCGACAGGATTAATGAGTTGACTGAATCTTTAACAAATACAAGAACTGCTTACGAACAAAGCAAAACAAATAGTAAAGGCTTAAGCTTTGAAATGAGTAGGTTAAATAATAAATACGAAGCTTTCATACTTTCACTCGATAGCGGAAAGGGCATATTAAGCAGTATTGTTAGTGGATTTGTCAGGCTTGGAGGCTCAATATTGGATGCGATAACTCCAACTCAAAAAATGTCGGAAGAGTTGATCAAGCAAAAAGCAAATCTAAATAATTTAGTATTAGCGGCAACCAGTGCTAATAATACTGAAGAAACAAGAAAAAAGTTAATTACCGAAATACAACAAAAATATCCATCATTCTTAAAAAATCTGGATACCGAAAAAGTAACTAATGAAGAGTTAAAATTAAAATTAGCAGATGTTAATGATGAGTATGATAAGAAAATTAACCTGATGCTTAAAGAAGAGCTTTACAGGAAACATTCTGAAAAGCTGATTGAATTAAAAATGTCTGAACTGAATTATATAAAGCTTATTTCTTTTTATGAGGATAAAATCGCAAAAGGAAAATTAGCAAGTGAAGGCGATGTTTATAGTTCGGTTAATTATAATGAGCAGTTAGAACATTTTAAAACTTTACTTGAAGTAAACCGAGGCAAACAGGGTGATCTTAATCAGGCAATTAAAGACACTATTGCATTGCTTAACGAAATGAATGATGAAGGAGATCAGATGGGGCCGCCAACTGCTGAGGATCCTGATCCTGATTCCAAGGAACCCCATAAAAACAAATACGGCCAAACATTTGATGAATGGAAAGCAGCCCAATATGATTTTTGGGAACGACAAAAAGAGGTTTATGCGGAATATAATGAGGCAGATATATTTAAACTTGAAGATGAAGAAAGCGAAAAAGATAGTGCTGAGTATTTAACAGAAATATATAAATCTTCTTTAGATGGCCGTTTAACTTTATTACAAGCTAATCATGCTGTTGGTTTAATATCAGAAGCTGAATATAATGCTAAGCTATTAGCATTAAACAAGGAAAAAAATAAAAATGAAGCCAAGTTTGACAACATGTCAAAAAAGCAAAAGCTTCAGGCTGTTTCAAGCAGCATGGATGCTATTAGTGGATTATTTAAAGAAGGTTCAATTGCTGCAAGGGTTTTAGCATCAGGTTCGGCAATAGTGAATACTTATTCGGCTGCCACGGCTGCCTTAGCTCCACCGCCTTTGGGTTTAGGGCCTATTGCAGGTATTCCGCTTGCAATTAGAACCGTTATTGCCGGCCTTGCAAATGTTGCTAAAATTAATGCCGTTCAATTTGCCAAAGGCGGAATCGCCAAAGGCCCTTCTCACGACCAGGGAGGCATCAACATGATCGACAACCGCACCGGTAAAAAAGTAGGCGAAATGGAAGGCGATGAACCCTACATGATTTTCAGCAAAAAAACCTACAAAAACAACCGCGAGTTAATAAATGCGTTGCTTGACAGTTCGCTAAACCATGATGGAGCTCCTGTAAGTTGGATGCATCCCGATTCATTATCACAGCCAAATCTCAGCGACATAATTAACAATCATCGCTCAATGTTTGGTGCAGGTGGTGTTACCAACGTAACAAACAATTATTCCCAATCCGAAATAATTGAAAAAAACGAAGAAAATACATTAATAATTAGCCGCCTTGATGAAATGCTTGAGGAGTTCAAAAAACTCAAATATCTCAAGACATTAATTGATATTGACGGTGTTATTAAAATAAAAGAATCCCTAAACGAAATTGAAACAATCGAAAATGAATCTCAAATTTAAACTGTCCTTTAAAATTTATCATACGCACTGTATAATTGTACTTTAATATTATTAATTCAAAAAAATAGTAATAATGAATAGCAATGAAGAAATAAGCAAATTCCCCTATCCATTCACAAAAGGTTTTGTTGGTTCAAATGAAAACAGCTTCGGACAGCCACAAAGAGTTGATTTTTTCTCTGAAAATGTTCTTGTATTTCACTGGATTATAGCATATAATTCTTATGGAATTATAAATAGCTTTGAAACTTTTAGAGATAAATAATTATGAAAGATATTCAAGAGCCAAATCATTTACCCTTACAATTTAGGGATTTGAAAGATCACATTACTCCTCCCGCTGCTCCTCCTGTAGGATTTCAACGAATATTTTATCAAGATGGAATTTTCTACAACAGAACTCCTTCCGGTTTAATTACCAGAATCGAAAATACCAACGAACTATATTACGGTGTAAAATGGACAATCGGGCAAAGCAATCCTGTTATTACACAAGTAGGAAAGGTAGAGTTAATTGCAGAAATGCCCCTACATGCACAAATGAAGGCTGCAGTAGTCAAGGATGACCGTTCTATTAATTACTACCTTGACAGGTATCAACTATCAAAAAAAGCTGATGGTACTCCATCAGTTCTTACCGGAGCAGATGGGCAGGCAATGCTTATTATGCCAGAGAACTTTTATTTTCACACATTTGATGATGTTGCTAATAACGAACGGTATTTCCTTATATCACCTTATGCTCTTGCGGGTTTCACAAAGAGAACAAGACGAATGATAGGTATTTATCCAGGCTATTTAGATGCTACAAAACTGGCCTCAATATCTGGAGTAATGCCTACTTCAAATCGCACACCAGTTCAATTTCTCACTGATGCTCGTGCCAGGGGCACGGGATGGTATCCTATTTCTTACGATATTTGGATGGATATAATGATCATGTATCTCATCGAATTTGCCAATTTTAATTTTCAGGCAACTATTTCTGCAGGAGTAACCAACGCAGCAAGTGCTGATTGGTCAGCTTATAATGGCTATAATCCATTTGTCCAGAATGGTGAGGGTGATACTGAAAGTGTTTTGAACGGTGAAATTCGTGTCACCATTCCAAATTTTGTAAATTTAGGGGATGATCCACTTAATACTCAAATTGCAGTATTTAGGCAATTAAGGTTATTGCATGGATGTTATGAGTGGATCGCAGGACTTAATATACATAATAGCATTGCAAATGGATCAAGGGCATTTGTCTGCCATGATCCGACAAAATTTGCTTACGATACAGAAGCTGATCACGAAATGAAAGGTAATCTTATTGAGACGGATGGGGATGTTACCGAATGGTTGCCTGGACAAATACTTCCAAAAGCTGTTGGAGGATCATCTACTACTCATAAGTGTGATTATGGTTATACTTATTATGACAATGATCCTGCTTCCGGTTGGCGTGCCGTCCGCGCTTTTGGCGC
>Ga0222626_1000336_pt1 | contig 30110 bp, 24 predicted proteins | sample AntAcemetageno91_FD_179862 | JGI IMG/M metagenome (GOLD analysis project Ga0222626, IMG submission 179862) | Saline water microbial communities from Ace Lake, Antarctica - #91 | ecosystem: Environmental > Aquatic > Non-marine Saline and Alkaline > Saline | place: Antarctica: Ace Lake | collected...
CTTCCGGTTATCGCCAGCTAGAGCTTTCTCGAAAAGCCTTTTTAACCACTAAGAACACCCCGAATTTTTCGGGGTAGACTGCGTTTACGAAGGAATTTGAAGAGAACAGAAAAAATTCCTTGGTTTTCTTTGTTTCTCTTCGTGTTCTTCGTGACCTTCGTGGTGAATATTTAGTTTTTTGAACATGATAAGTTGAAAATATCTTTTCGAGTGTGGTCCAGCTAATTAATTCATCTTCCTCCCCCGTTTGATTTGAAAAAATCTTTTATTGACAGGGCAAAGATTACCGTTAAAGCCGGGCGCGGCGGTGACGGGTGCGTCAGCTTCCGGAGAGAAAAATATGTACCTCGCGGAGGTCCTGATGGGGGGAAGGGAGGGGAAGGAGGGAGTGTTTACCTGGAGACCAGTGAACAGGTAGGCACTCTTTTGTCTTTTGCTTACCAGCCGCTTCTTAAAGCTGAGAATGGACGCCCGGGTGAGGGAAAAAAGAAGCAGGGCCGGAGAGGGAAGTCGATTGTTCGGATGGTTCCCCGCGGGACACTGGTTATTGATGAGGAGACAGGGAATATTGTAGCCGATCTGGTCGAACCTGGGCAGCGTCTCTGTCTGGCCAGTGGCGGAAAAGCCGGACGGGGGAACTCTTCCTTTGCCACTTCCACGCGCCAGGCTCCCCGAATTGCTGAGAAGGGTGAACCCGGGGATGAGGGAGTTTATTATCTTGAACTGAAGCTATTGGCTACAGTCGGCCTGGTTGGTTATCCCAACGCGGGAAAATCCACCCTGTTATCCCGTATCTCTAAAGCACACCCCAGAATAGCATCATATCCTTTTACCACCCTCAGTCCCGCTCTGGGGATCGTTACCGAGCCGGTTGATGGTTATCGGAGAATAACGGTTGCTGATATTCCCGGTCTGATTGATGGCGCGCACCGCAATGTTGGTCTGGGCCATGAGTTCCTCCGCCATATAGAGAGGAGCCGGATTCTGTTATTTGTCCTCGATATGGCTGGATCCGATGGTCGAAGTCCGGCCGATGACTATAGTAATCTCATCAGAGAGCTTAACCTCTATAAATCGGATCTTGCCGATAAACCATTTCTTATCGCGGCGAACAAGATGGATCTCCCGGAGGCGGACAGTGCGTACCGCGAGTTTATTCATTCTTCGAAGGTCTCCGCTTCAAAGGTATTCCCGATATCGGCTTTGGAGAGCAGAGGCTTGGAGGAGTTAAAAGAAGCGATCTTTGAGGTGGAGATGCTAACCGTTCCGGAGTCAGCTCCGGCTGAAACTGATGGAACGGTTCCTGTGATTGGAACGGATCCACTGATTCCATCGGAGGGAACAGTTGGAACTGATGGGTCGGCTATTCCACCTGGAACGGATAATTTATGAAACAGGAAAAACATAATCGGAGCGGCCTGCGCGAGGTGAAGCGGGTGGTGGTAAAGGTGGGAAGTCGTCTCCTGGCCGGAGAGAATGGAGTGGTTGACCAGACTCTAATATCCCGGATCGTTGATCAGATCTCCGTACTGAAGGAGCAGGGGATCGAGGTGCTGTTAGTTACTTCAGGTGCTATCGTCGCCGGCAGACAGGAGTTGGGGATGAAGAGACGGCCCAGTTCTCTTCCAGGCCTTCAGGCCGCGGCTGCCGTCGGCCAGGCAATCCTGATGCATATATATCAGAAGAATTTCAAGAAAGCCGGTTACTGCGTTGGCCAGATCCTCCTCACCCGGGACGGCCTCCATCATCGCGATCGCCATCTCAATGTCCGCCATACGCTCCAGACTCTCCTGACGAAGGGAGTTATTCCGATAATTAATGAAAACGATACTGTTTCGGTTGATGAGATTAAATTCGGGGATAACGACAGACTGGCGGCTCTGGTCGCGAATCTGATCCGAGCGGATCTATTAATTTTGCTCACTGATGTGGACGGGTTGTTGAGTTCTTCGGGGCCTGGTGGATTAGGGGAGGTTATTCATCAGGTGGATTCCATTACCCCTGAGATTATCGGGCTGATCGAAGATACTGATAATGAACACTCCCGGGGGGGGATGAGGAGCAAGATAGAGGCGGCTGAGATCGTTACCCGCGCCGGCGGCCGGGTAATAATTGCCGGTGGATCCAGGGTGAATATTCTGACTGATATCATAGCAGGCAAGGAGGTCGGGACCTATTTTCCAACCGGGTTTTCCAGGATGCGATCCCGCAAATGCTGGATTGCCTTCTCCTGTTTAAAGCAGGGCCGGATTATCGTTGACGACGGCGCGCGCCGCGCCCTGGTAGAGAAAGGCACCAGTCTTCTTGCCTCCGGGATTCTTGGGGTGGAAGGCGACTTTGAAGCGGGAGATATGATCTCGATTGTGGATGAAAGCCGCGAAGAGTTTTGCCGGGGATTGGTTAATTACAGTTCCGCTGAGCTGGAGAAGATCAGGGGTAAGAAGACAGAGAGGTTTGAGTCAATATTAGGCTATAAATTTTATGACGAAGCGGTTCACCGGGATAATCTTTTGATTTTATAGGGAATGGGGAAATAAGTTAAAAGTGCCTAAAGTGCGCTTAAGTGCCTAAAGTTGTTCGCTTTCGCCTATTATTCCCGGCTTTTGCCTTCGCAGAAAAAGAGGCCGAGGTAGGGGGACAGGTAAAGATGAACATCGAACTAGCCTTCGCTAAAGCTTCGGCGGGCACAGCTTCCAACTTCGGACATTTAAGACAGGACGATTGCAGTCAGGACGATTAAAAAGCAATAGAATTTAAGTCCCTGAATATAATTCGGTGGGGACCAGAATGATTAAAAGGCAGAATAATCAGGGACGGAAAGGTTTTAATTTTTATTAAAGAGGCCGAGGCGAGGCAAATAGTCCTGTCTGTAATGGTCCTGTCATTAAAAAGGGGGCGAGGCAAGGCATCTCACATAAATGTTCGATGTCTCCGCTTTGCTACGAGGGAAGCAATTCGTGGAAATTCGTGTAATTAGTGGACAAAAAAGGGGCCGAGGTTGGGGTGGTGCAACCAGAAAAAGTGACAACTTTAAATCAGGACATGACAGTTACTATCGCAAGGTTACTATTTTATTTTTCGGAGAGGATTTTATTTACAACGGGAGCAAGTAATTTCGCTTGATACCGGGTGATCTTTCCGTGGGTGCTTATATCTTCGGCTGTGACGGCTCGGGCTCTGAGAATTGATTCAAGTGAAGCCCGGGAGACCAGGACATGCGGAGGGACTCCCAGATCGGCCGCGATTCTGGCAGAGTACTCGCGGAGGCGGAGAAGCAGAGCGTTCTCCTCTTCCGAAAAGGGGGTATAGCGCTGATCGGGCTTCTTTCTTTTTACCTTGATCTGAGGCCAATCGGATTCAGAGAGGTTTCCGGCCTCATTGATTTTTATATTTAGCGCTTGCAGTCGGTCTCCTCTACAGTTTCGCGGAAGCTTTGGTCCCTGGGAGAGCGGGATCCCGGGATGAGAAGATGCCCAGAGGGCCAGTGCTATAATCGGGGAATTGCCCATAACCTTGAAAGGAGGAAAATTCGAGTTCCTGGCTTCATCCTCGCGCCAGTACCAGATAGCTCTGAGAAAGGCCAGTTGCTTCCGGTTTAATTCTTTCAACCCTTTGATTCTCCAGATGGCGTCCGGTTCTTTAGGCGCTCTATTCACCCGGGTCGTCGCCACCAGCGCGGAACATGATTCTCTATGCCATTCCATTCGGTCCAGTTGAGAAAGCTCTTTGCTCAGAAAGTCCATGAGGGGTTCAAGATAACGTGTGTCGTTGCCGGCATATATCAGTTTATTCTCCGGGAGCGGCCGTAAAGACCAGTTGAACTTCTGCCCGTGTTTGGAGAGGGTTACTCCGAAGTATTTCTCAACCAGCGCGGATAATCCAAGGCGTTCATGCCCCAGTATCCGGGCGGCCAGCATGGTATCGAAGACCTCGGCCGCGGGAAAAAAATCATAAGAAGCGCGGAGGAGCCGGAGGTCATAGTCCGCGGAGTGGAGGATGATCGGTTTTTCGGTCAGGACTTTGCAGAAATCAGCGAGATCCAGTCCGGCCAGAGGATCCAGGATATAAGTCTCTCCCCCAGCCGTGATCTGGATCAGGCAGACTTTCTCATAGTAGTGATAGAGACTGTCCGCTTCCGTATCAATAGCGATCCGAGTGCTTGCCGCCATACGCTCTGCCAGAGTGCGGAGGCCGGCGGTACTGTCAACATAGATGTAATCATTCATAAAAAGCATAATAACAAAAATCCGGCCAAACATGATATATAAATGACGCGGGATAATCTTAAAATATATAATGAATATCGTTCTCTGGTCTGGTCCATGATCTTAAAATTTGGGATTAAGGGACAGGAGCGGGAAGATATCTTTATGGAGTCCTGGAAGGCTATCTTCAGTTCTCTCGATTCTTTTGACGGCCGCGCGAAACTTTCTACCTGGATCGCCCGGATTACCAAGTATAAAATTATGGATTATATTCGCGGTCGTCGATTTATCCCCCTGGAGGAGAGCGAGCTGAGCCGGATTATTGACGGTGAAGTCCGGGAAGCCACTCATTCTCCCGCCATCTCCCGGAAGCGGGAGGATCAGCGGGAGCAGGCGATCCGGTCCGAGGCATCTGAAATTATAGAAGCCGCGCTGGATGAACTTTCTCCTGAGATGAGATTCATTGTGGAGAAATGGATGATCGGACTGAAGTACCGCGAGATCGCCGAACTGCTAAATGCTGACTCAAATGATCAGGTGGATACTAATTATGTGGGGAAACAGCTTTTTCAGGCGAAAAATATACTCAGAAAAATTCTGGCCCGGCAGGGAATAAAAAATATTCAAAATTTATGGGAATAAAATCCCGGTTTCTCCGACTGTTAAGTTAGCCATAATCAACTAACTCTATTAAGAGAAATTATGAGAATCGTAATATGAAAAGTTGTTATACGGAAGAAGAGATCAATCGCTATATTGATGGCGAACTTAATCCCGGGGAAGTCGAGAAGATGAAGGAGCATCTCAAAGGCTGTGGAGGATGTGCGGCTGTCTTTGAGAATCTTCGAGATATCGGGGTGATTCTCAGGACTTACCGGGAGAAAAGCAGTGCTAATTCCGGGGAGAAAGGGCCGGATTGCCCTGAGGAGGGGGTATTGTCGGGCTTTGCCGACGGAAGTTTGCGGGATAAAGATAGACGAGATGAGATAGTCCGGCATCTCCTGGTCTGCGATTACTGCGGTTTGATTGTCGCCGAAATTTGCCGGGCGCTTGAATTGGCTTCAGCGGCGGAAGGGGAAGGTTTGATCCCGGTTCCGGAGCTTCTCGATAGGGCGATTAAAGAAGAGCATTTTTTATTCCAACCGATACTTCTGGGGCGGATCAACCTCAAGCTGACTGAATTGGAGGAGTCATCCGCCGGTCGCCCGGATTCCGCCTGTCGGATGGTTTATCCGTTAGCCCCATCATCCGGAGAGATCAAGATGGCGGCGGAAGAGCAGGCCCTCTTTGAGTTTGAATCAAAATCAAAATTCATGGCAGAAGAATCCGGAGATGAGTTAATTAGGGGGAAAGATCAATCTTTCGGATTCGAGGAACCGCCGTCGATCCGGGGGCTGAGATGGTCCTTCGATCGAGGTGAGATAAATGTCGTGATTGAGATGAGGAAGGAGGAGAGGGGAGATGTGCTATGCCTGATCCATCTCACTGACTGCTACGGATTCCCCCTGGCCGGGGTGCCCCTCCGGATAGAGAAGGCCGGGAAGAAAATCTGGTCTCACCATACGGAACTGAAAAAAGATGCCGTCTTCCCCGGTCTGACCGGCGGCAAGTATCGGCTCACCATCAGCCACGATCGAGACTATTTTCTGGATATCGATCTTACATAATACGAAATTGCAGTTTGATTTTACTCGGAAAGTTGCGAAGCTAAATTCTTGCTTGACAATGAATCAGCCGTATGTTATACATATATGTATAACAATGGAGGTTTCTCATGATTATGAAGGTATTCAACAAAGGGCAGGTAGTAATCCCTGCCGCGATTCGCCATGCTCTGGGCATTGATATTGGGGATATGCTTGATGTTCGAATTGACGCGAAGGACAAGTCTATAGAACTGCGAAAAAAGGAATCATTTGAGGCGGAGGCCCTGGCGGGGACAATGTCGGAATACGGGAAGCGAAAGGCATTTCCTTCGCGAAAGAGTATGAATGCGGCTCTGCAAAGAGAGTTGAGCGGTGAAGCGTAAAGCTGTCGACACGAACGTAATACTCCGATATCTGGTCGAAGATCCGTCAACGATTGACCCCCGGTTCGAGGGAGTATATTCATTCTTCGCGAAGCTTGAGAAAGGGGAGCTTATGGCTGAACTCGTCGAACTGGTACTTTTTCAATCCTATTTTGTTCTCACGAGTTACTACCAGGTCCCGCGTCCGGAGGCGGCGGAGAAACTAGAGAGACTGGTGATGTTCAAGGGATTATGCATGCCGGAGAAGGATGTTATACTCGCCTGCTTGAAGATGCTTCAAATCGAGAATCTTGATATTGTGGACGCATATCTTCTGGCCTGGTCCAAACAGCACGGTCTCGACAGCGTTTATTCATTCGACAACGATCTCAAGAAGAAGGGTCTGAAATTGTTGGAAGTAAAATAAACCGCAGATTAAGCGGATTAGGCGGATTGCTTTTTCTTTTAATCAGCATAATCCGCTTAATCCGCGGTTAAAGAAGTTGCGAAGCTAAGTTCTATGAAAGATATTATAAAAAAATACTGGGGATTTGACGGCTTCCTTCCCCTCCAGAAAGAAGCAATGGACTGCGTTCTCTCCGGGCGTGATTCCATCGTTGTCTTGCCTACCGGGGGAGGGAAGTCGCTCTGTTTTCAGGGACCGGCGATGGCGATGGATGGGGTGGCGATTGTGGTCTCTCCCCTGATCTCCCTGATGAAAGATCAGGTTGACGCGCTCTCCGAATGCGGGGTCTCCGGGGTACGGATTGACAGTACCCTGACCGGGAAGGAGAAATCGGAGGTATTCTCCCGGATCCGGGCCGGCGAAGTTAAGATTATCTACCTCTCTCCAGAAAGGATCATGACGGAAGAATTTCTTGAATTTCTCCAGGATACTCCGCTCTCATTTGTCGCTATTGATGAAGCCCACTGCATCAGCCACTGGGGCCACGATTTCCGTCCGGAGTACCGGAAACTGGGGAGATTGAAACAATCTTTTCCTGGAATTGCCCTTCATTCTTATACCGCCACCGCTACCGCGCCCGTGAGAAAGGACATCGCCCGGCAGCTCGGGCTTGCCGACCCGGAAGTCCTGGTTGGGTCATTCGATCGGCCCAATCTGATCTATCGGGCCCGCCGTCGAACGTCACGTCTCAAACAGGTCTGCGGCGTGCTGGAGAAACATCAAGGCGAGTCGGGGATTATCTACTGTATCCGCCGACGGGATGTCGATGATCTCAGCGCCGCTCTTCTTCAGCGCGGCTATAAAGCCAGTCCATACCACGCCGGGATGACCGCCGGCGACCGGAAAGAGAACCAGGATGATTTTATCTCCGAGAAGATCGATATCATTGTGGCCACCGTCGCCTTCGGGATGGGTATCGACAAATCAAATGTCCGGTACGTTATCCATACCGCGATGCCGAAATCACTCGAGCACTACCAGCAGGAGAGCGGCCGGGCCGGTCGGGATGGGCTGGAGGCCGAATGTATCCTCTTCTATTCAGGTGAGGACTTTGTGATCTGGAAGAGCCTGATGAGAGATCTGGATCCTGAACCCGCCCGGATCGGCATCGAGAAACTAGGCCGGATCTATGAATACTGCACCGGAATAACCTGCCGGCATAAGGAATTGCTTGCCTACTTCGGGCAGGAGCTGGAGGCGGAGAACTGCGGCGCCTGTGACGTCTGTCTGGATGAACTGACACTGATGGATGGTTCCCTGGTTATCGCCCAGAAGATCCTCTCCTGTGTGGTCCGCCTCCGGGAACGCTTCGGGGGGGGATATACGGCTAAAGTCCTGACCGGGTCGAAGGATAAGCGTGTACTGGAGAACTCCGATGATCAGCTCAGTACTTACGGGATCCTCTCCGAGTTCTCCCTTCAGGCGGTCCGGGGCTGGATTGAACAGCTTATAGGGCAGGGGTATATCCGGAAGGGGGAGGAGTATGGGGTCTTGACTGTACCGGAATCAGGCTGGCGGATCATGCGGGGTGATGAGACCCCCCGGCTTCTCAAACCGCCGGAGAAGAAGACGGCGCGGGCCGCGGTCTCCCGGGCGATCAAGGATTCCTGGGAGGGAGTGGATAGAGGTCTCTTCGAAGCGTTGCGAGAATTGAGGGGGGAGATCGCCGCAAAAAAACACCTTCCGGCCTATATCGTCTTCGGAGATAGGGCCATCCGGGACATGGCCCGGAAGCGGCCTTCCACCAGTACGGGATTTCTTCAGGTTACCGGTGTGGGTGATAAGAAGTGCCGGCAATACGGCGAAGCTTTTCTGGAGCTGATCAAGGACTATTCCGTATCCCACGGGCTGGAACTGGATCGGGGATGATAGTCTTGGTTAAAAACTATATTAGCCACGAAGACACTAAGAAATAGAGTGGAAATATTTTAAAATGTATTTATTATGTCTTTATATTATTTGGTGCTTGGAGTTTGGATTTTTCGCTGGTTTTTCCTGAAATAAAGAACTATCAAAGAATATTTACCCACACAAAATGACTGAGAACCAAAGTAAGCTTTCAGTAAACCCCGTTGCCCCGTGATCGTATCTGGGTTGTTGTAGCCGCGGTCGGTGACCACGGATGACAGGGACCGCGGTCAACGACCGCGGCTACAGTGTCCGAGGCCACCACGGAAAATCGGGATGAAGCATAAGACAACGTGGTTTACTGAAAGCTTACGAACCAATTATTTCTTTGTGTCTTAGTGGCATATATGCCATGGAACCATATTCTTAAAGGGGGAAGAAAATGACAGACGAAAGTTATGAGCGGGCCAAAAAGCGGGTGAAAGAGATAAAGGGCTTCTATTCCAACCTGATCACTTACCTGGTGGTCAATCTGATCCTGCTGATCATCAACCTGGTCACCAGCCCGGATAAACTCTGGTTCTACTGGGTGGCCATCTTCTGGGGGATCGGTATTCTCTTCAGCGCAGCCAATATCTTTCTCCGGAAAGGCAGATTTCTGGGGACAGAATGGGAAGATAAAAAGATTAAAAAGATGATGGATCGGGAAAATAAGAACGATTCATAATATTTAGTATTACCAACTGGAGGTTTATCATTAAGAAGAAATATTCTTTTAAGCTGATTGTAATATTAATAGGTCTGGTGCTCTGCCTGCCCGCTGGTGAGGCGGCAGTAAGCCTGGAGATCATCTATAAAGGCGAACAGACCGTTGATATGCACATATATAACTATACCAGCCGCGACAGGCAGAAGTTTGAACTTAATCGGGGTAGCCTAAATCTTGAAACCTGGGTCTTCCAGTCGGAGTCGGGTCCCGCGGATTGGTATTACAGTGATTATGACAGCACCCCCCCCTTCAGCAGTCATACCTACACCATTTTGAGTTACTGGAGTACCAATGGCACGGACTGGTTAGATGATGGTACCGATATTAAAGACGTGGATACTTCTGTTATCCACGGGACGCTTCATAATAATATTGACTGGCAGATCATCCTCGACCGGGATACTGTCTACTGGGATACTCCGTCCGCTGAATACACTGTTTCATTCGTGGAAGTCGTGGATGGTGATCTCGGCATTTACAACACCACGGTTCGGTTGAATGACAGCACGTCTCTCCTCAAAGCAATCAGCCCGGGAACAATTACCGCCGATGGCGCAACCTTTATCAGCAACACCTCCGTGGGTCCTAGGATTGCCAGGGTTGAGTTAAAAAACCAGCGTGATCTCTCCGTTGAGCCGATCAAGGAGTGTGCCTTCCAGAACGTGTATCTGGCGATCAATAACTGTGCCGGGGTGGTGGTTAAGGATAGTACTTTCAACGACTGTGGAGTGTGGACCACCCACAACTCAAACGGAACCGTATTCAGTAACTGTACCGGCAGTTATGACCTGTCCATCGGCGGAGACGGGGAGACCGTTCAGGACTGCACCGGTATTCTTGAACTCTATATCACCGGGGCCGATCACAGCATCCTCCGTAATGGGCTTCGCAATATGGAGGCCCGGGGGGACTCCGGCACCATTCAGGATAATACCTTCAGCAGCGATGCCTACGCCTGGATCCGCTTCAATCTCTGCGGAAATTCCAACCATGTTCTGGAGAATACCCTGGAACATCGGGAAGCGGATAACGGGTATCCAATGATCAGAATTCTCGGCGACGATAATATCGTGGAGAAGAATGTCATCACCGAGTATGTGACGGGCGCCGGCGCCTGGGGCAGAGGGATTCATATCCAGGGCGGGGCGAATAACACGGTGCAGTTGAACCGGATTACCGGATATCTGGATGGCTCATCCACCAATAACCATGGCATTATTCTGGATGGTGCTACCGGAAACCTGATCAAGAAGAATACGATCAAAAATTGCCAGAACGGGATCTGGCTGGGATATCCGAGTGCTGCCTCCGGAAACAATATTGAAAATAACGCCATCAGTACTACCACCCGCGCCGCTATCGATGTCGGCGATGACTGCGATACCAACGTCTTCGCGTATAACCATATCTGGGATGGTTACGTGGGGATGTACATATCCGGCGAGGGAAACGGGGTTCATGAGAATATAATCTCGGATTGCAGCTACCGGGGAATACATCTGCTGACTGGCTCGAGCAACACCTGGGTCTATAACAATGTCTTTCGGGACAACAAAAGTCAGGCGGCGGATAACGGTTCCGGTAATATATGGAATAAGCCCAAGACCGCTGTCAACAGTAACATAGTAGGTGGACCCTATCTGGGCGGGAACTACTGGGACACCTACACGGGTCATGATACCGATGGGGATAAACTCGGAGATACACCGTACCCGATCAGCGGCTCAGCCGGCACCTCCGATGGCCTCCCCCTCATCTATGTCTCGATGCCCTCCCCGACACCTGGTCCTACCCCTTCCGGTCTCGGCACGGTTGTCTCCGGTGATTACAATGGCGACGGCAAGGCCGACCTGGCAGTATTCCGGGCGACCTCCGGTCTCTGGGCGATCCGGGGGGTAACCCGAACCTACTTCGGGGCCGAGAGCGACCTTCCGGTCTCCGGGGACTACAACGGGGACGGGACCGCCGATATCGCGCTCTTCCGCGGGTCCGCCGGTCTCTGGGCGGCCCGGGGAGTTACCCGGGTCTACTTCGGCGGCAGTTCCGATCAACCAGCCGCCGGTGATTATAACGGTGACGGAAGTTGCGATATAGGTATCTTCCGGGGGAGCTCCGGCCTCTGGGCGATTAGGGGAGTTACCCGGTCCTACTTCGGTGCCGGGAGCGACCTCCCGGTCTCCGGGGACTACAACGGGGACGGGAGCGTTGATATCGCGCTCTTCCGAGGGGCCGCCGGCCTCTGGGCCGTCCGGGGAGTCACCCGGACTTACTTCGGCGGATCCGATGATCTGCCTCTCCCCGGAGATTACAGCGGGAGCGGATCAAGAAGCCCGGCCATCTTCCGGGAGAGCTCCGGTCTCTGGGCCGTCCGGGGTATAAGCCGTCTCTATTTCGGAACCGATGGCGACCGCCCGGTCCCGGCCGACTTTAACGGATCCGGTGCCGATGATATAGGCATCTTCCGCCCCGCGTCCGGCCTCTGGGCCATTAAGGGAATCACAAGAGTTTACTATGGTTCGAGCATTGATCTTCCGGTAACGAGATAGTCGGGTGCTTTTACTGATTACTGATCACAGCTTACTGATTACTGTGTTTTATCTGGGCTGTAAGTGGCATTACCAGAGTATACTTCGGAAGTAGCGTAGATATTCCGGTTACCCGTTGATGCTGGATTGTTCTCGTCCATCATCGAAGTGAGCGGCAGCGAACGATCGTCCATCGTCCTTCAAGTTATACCGGCCTCCGGGCGATCCGGGGAGTTACCCGGGCATTTCTCTGCCGACGATCTCCCGGCGTAATGTCTTCTACATACGTGAACTGTACCTGGCATATCGTACGTTGCCAAAAGTGCAGCCATTGGCTGCACATATTGGATGGATCCACAATGTCATCATCTCCCGCAAGGAGAAGAATCGCACGATTGTCAAATATGCCTTGCACGATTTCCGCAAACCCATTGGCATCGCTATCTATCGTAATCATTCTTTCTCCTCCTCCTCCTCCGGGAGGAGATTTTTCTTTTCACTCATTTCACTCATTTCTCCTTTTCTCTTTAGCCAGCTTTGTGTACAATTTCTCATTGAAAGGCACGTTGTATTTTGAGCGCTGGTCTACGGGGACAATATCTGGAATACCAGAAACGAAACATCAGGCACTTCATCTCTTCCACAGGCCGGATTATAAGACGCCACGGCGATATTGAAGATCATCCCTTCTTCAGACCGGAAGGGAATTAATCACATTTGGTTATAAAGGAATGTTGGAATTATTGTAAGCTTTCAGTAAACCCCGTTGCCCCGTGATCGTATCTGGGTTGTTGTAGCCGCGGTCGGTGACCGCGGATGACAGGGGCCGCGGTCAACGACCGCGGCTACAGTGTCCGAGGCCACCACGGAAAATCGGGATGAAGCATAAGACAATATGGTTTACTGAAAGCTTACGAATTATTAAAATCCGATATCCGTCGAATTCATTGTGATGCAGTCATTACCGGCCAGGTCGGCCAAAACGCACTTATAAGACGAAGCAAAAAAAATACTTCCTTATGGGTCTTATTCATTTGCGACAGTACGAGCAAGTGAGAGAGAGAAATAAGACCGACCCATCAGCAAAAAAATCAATGGCCCATAAAATAGCGGATGCCATCGGACCAATCCCAAAACTGTTGCTTACAGCGACCCCGCTCCAAAATTCCTTAATGGAACTCTATGGATTGATCTGACAGAGAGTTATGATAAGATTTGCAAAACTCAAATGATGGGAACACTTTAATCCAATTTCCAGAGATATAGGGGAATAGTCAGTAATGGCGAAAAATAAACCAAAATTAGAATTAACCTGGATCGGGAAAGAAAATCGGCCGAAGCTGGAGCCCCGAATTCTGATCGAAGATTCTGCGAAATCGTATCACGCGGAACATCGTGTAACAGATAACGACATCTTCGACAACCGCCTCATCTTCGGCGACAACCTGCTCGCATTGAAAGCCATAGAACAAGAATTTTCGGGAAAAATCAAATGCGTGTTTATCGATCCACCATACAACACTGGCTCGGCTTTTGAACACTATGACGACGGAATAGAGCACTCCTTATGGTTGTCACTGATGCGTAATCGGTTGGAGTTGTTACGAAGTCTACTGTCTGATAACGGTTCACTCTGGATCACCATAGACGATAATGAAGCCCATTATCTAAAGATTTTGTGCGATGAGGTCTTTGGTCGCAAGAACTTTATCATTTCTATTGCCTGGCAAAAATCCTTTGCTAAAAAGAACAAGGCTCTGATCTCAGGAAGTCATGATCATATCTTGGTGATTGCTAAGAATCTCGGTTCGTGGTCGCGCAACCTTTTGCCAAGAAGCGTCTCAAGCTCTGCGGCATTCAAGAACCTGGATAATGATCACCGTGGTGATTGGCAGAGCGTTGCTTACTCAGTGCAATCAGAAGATGCAGAGAAGAGGAAGGCGTATCGATATCCTATCTCACTTCCTTCGGGAGGAAATGCAATGCCCCCAGCGGGGAGGCATTGGAATGGATTGCCAGCCCGAACAGAAGCACTTCGCTTAGACAATCGCCTCTGGTTCGGAAAGATGGGTGATAAGACACCTCGACTCAAGGTTTTTCTTTCGGAAGTACAGCAGGGCGTCGTGCCTGATACGTGGTGGGATCACAAGACCTCCGGTTCAAACCAAGATTCCAAAAAGGAAATGCTACAGCTCTTTCCTGATTCTGAACCATTTGCGACGCCTAAACCGGAAAAACTATTACATCAAATCTTGGCCATTGCAAGTAGTCCGGGGGATTGGGTCCTCGACTCATTTGCCGGGTCAGGTACAACAGGTGCCGTTGCCCATAAAATGGGCCGTCGTTGGATTATGGTTGAGTTGGGAGAGCATTGTTACACGCATATTATCCCGCGGATGAAAAAGGTAATTGAAGGAGAGGACCCCGGTGGAATAACCAAGGCTGTCAACTGGAAAGGCGGCGGAGGGTTCCGTTATTATCATTTAGGTCCATCGCTAATTGTTAACGATGAGTGGGAAAATCCGGTCATCAATCCGGAATTTAATTCCTCAATGTTGGCGGAAGCGATGTGCAAGCTGGAGGGTTTTGAATATGCCCCAAGCGAGGAAGTTTACTGGATTCATGGGAAAAGTACAGAAACCGATTTTATTTATGTGACTACCCAGTTCATGAGCAAGGAGATGCTGACCCGGATCAGTGACGAAGTCGGTCCGAACCGCAGCCTCCTGATATGCTGTTCAGCTTTCCGGTGCGATCCGAGCCAGTTCACCAACCTGACAATCAAAAAGATCCCCAAAGCGGTCATGAAGAAATGCGAGTGGGGGCATGATGATTATAGTCTTGAGATCAAGAATCTCCCCCAGGCTCCTCCTGAGCCGGAAGATTGGACAGAAGCTGTGCCCGCAAAGCCCCGGAGGAAGTTTGGCAAGGGTAAAACAGCCCAACTGACATTGTTCAACATGGGAGGTGACCAATGAGCCGGAATCTTCCCATTGTCCCAAACGGTGAGTTCCTGCTGTACCGGACAGATGACGGTCAGGTGAAACTTGAGGTCCGTCTTCAGGATGAAACTGTCTGGCTTACCCAGCAGATGATGGCGGAGTTGTTTCAGACCACGGTCCCTAATATCAGTATGCACATTCGGAATGTCTATGAAGAGGGGGAACTGCTCCATGAGGCAACTGTTAAGAAATTCTTAACGGTTCGCCGGGAGGGGAAGCGGGACGTCCGGCGCGAGCTTGATTTCTACAATCTCGATATGATTATTTCCGTGGGATACCGGATCAAGAGTTTGATAGCTACCCGTTTTCGGGTTTGGGCTACCCGGCGGCTGAAAGAATACATCGTCAAGGGATTTGTCATGGATGACGAGCGCTTGAGGAACCCGCCGGTCAGGGGTTCCGCCGTTCCCGACTATTTCGATGAAATACTGGCCCGCATCCGTGATATACGGGCCAGCGAAAGGCGCATGTATTTGAGGATAAAAGAGATATTTGCTATGGCGGGAGATTATGACCCTTCCTGGAGCGAGACAACCATGTTCTTCCGCGTTATCCAGAACAAGCTTCATTTTGCGGCTACGGGCATGACCGCGGCCGAACTGATCAAAAGCCGGGCGGAGAACAGGCAGCCCAATATGGGACTTACCAGTTGGAAGACAGGGGAAGTCCGCAAGACCGATGTCATAATCGCCAAAAACTATCTAAAGAAAGATGAAATAGATGAACTGAACAGGATTGTGGTCATGTGGCTTGATTTTGCCGAAGACCAGGCCAAACACCGAAAGCAGGTATTCATGAAGGACTGGGAGCGGAAACTCAATGAGTTCCTGCGTTTTCATGAACGCAAGGTGCTGCCCGATGCAGGAAGGGTAAGCAAGCGGGAGGCCGATGAGCATGCAAAGGCCGAATACGATCAATTTGAAATACGGCGGCGGGAATATAAGGAATCTATCGGCGAAGCGGAGACCCTAAAGCGTCTGGAGCAAACCGCGAAGGAATTGAAGCAATTGAAAGAATCGAAAGAACCTTCCGACAGGGAGGGGTCACAATGAGCATTCAGCACGTCAACGCCATCAGCAATCGCTTGAGCTTACGTCCCCCGCAACGGGATTCACTGGAGATTCTGGCCCGGATATGCGAGATCATCTCTCTGGAGAAGGACGGTGATACCGCCTTAGCCCTGGAGACAATTAAAAGCGAATTCCCGACCTTGGAGGATTTTGAGCGCGATTTCCCTTCACTCTGTTTTGCTCTGGCCACCGGTGTCGGAAAAACCCGCCTGATGGGAGCTTTTATCAGTTACCTGTATTTGAGCGAGGGGATCCGCCATTTCTTTGTGCTCGCTCCCAACCTCACAATCTATAACAAGCTAATCACCGATTTTACTCCAAATACCCCTAAATATGTTTTTCGGGGTATTGCCGAATTCGCCAATACGCTGCCATTAATTGTTACCGGAGATAACTACCAGGATGGTCATGGAATTAGAAAAGATGGCTATCTGCCCGGAATGGAGCACGATGTACATATCAACATCTTCAATATCTCGAAGATTAATAGTGAGGTACGGGGAGGAAAGGCGCCGATTATTAAACGTCTCAGTGAATACATCGGGGAGAGTTACTTTGATTATCTGGCGGGACTTGACGATCTGGTAATGCTGATGGATGAATCTCATCGCTATCGAGCCAGTGCCGGTGTTCGGGCGATTAATGAACTGAATCCTATTCTAGGCCTGGAATTAACCGCTACCCCTCAGGTGGAGCGGGGGCAAAATACCGAGTTCTTCAAGAACGTGATTTACAGCTATCCTTTGAGCAACGCAATGACCGATGGCTTTGTCAAAGAACCGGCGGTTGCCACGCGGGAAAATTTCCATTCAGAGAACTATACGGCAGATGGACTTGAGAAGGTAAAACTCGAAGACGGCGTCCGGATTCATGAAAATACCAAGGTTGAATTGGAGGTCTATGCCCGCAATAATGAGCAGAATATTGTTAAGCCGTTTATGCTTGTTGTCGCCCAGGATACAACCCATGCGAATACTCTCCAACAGGTAATTGAGGCTGATGATTTCTTTGAGGGGAGATATAAAGACAAAGTTATTACTGTCCATTCGAATGTTCGCGGTGCCGAGAAAGATATTGTCGTTGAGCAGTTGCTGACAGTAGAGCATCCGGATAACCCGGTAGAGATTGTCATTCATGTCAATATGCTTAAAGAAGGCTGGGATGTTACAAATCTTTACACTATAGTTCCGTTGCGGGCGGCAAATTCCCGGACACTGGTAGAACAATCAATTGGCCGTGGTCTGCGTTTGCCTTATGGGAAGAGAGTAGGAATTCCGGCCGTAGATCGTCTGACCATAGTGTCGCATGACAGATTTCAGGATATTATCGATCATGCCAATGATCCCAACTCCATCATTCGGACCGGGATAGTTATTGGGAAAGACATCCCGGAGCAAGGGAAGAAAGCGATAGTAGTTGAATCAGAGTTTGAAAAGATTATCTCCAGCTTTGGTACGGAGGATGAGGGGGGAGAGGAATTTGGAGAAAGACGCAGTCTATTTGATAAGCCGGAGGAACGAGAAATTGCAAAAGCGACTTTCCAAGTCATCCGTAATTATGAGCGGCTGCGCGGAAGCGATCAACTCCAGCAGAATGAGATTCAGAAAGAGATTATCCAGAAGGTAAAGGAGAGCATCCGCCCGAAACAGGGGGTACTCTTCGATATCGTTAGCGACAAGACTATCCAGATGGTCGTGGAGAAGACCACGGAGTTATATCAGGACTTATCGATTGATATTCCAAAAATAGTGGTTCTTCCCAGGGGTGAGGTAGTAGCTGGTTACGAAGATTTTGATATGGATACCAGCAATATTAACCTGCAACCGGTATCTCAGGATATCCTCATTCAACATCTTCATGATCATCAAAGGCATAAGTTGCAGGATGGGACAGGGATAGTCGAAGAGAACCGGCCCGAAGATTACCTGGTCCGCGGGCTGATAGATTTTAATGATATCAGTTATGACGACCATTCGTCGTTACTCTATAAGCTGGGCGGCCAGGTAGTGGACCATATTCGATCATATTTAACTGAAGATGATGATGTTTTGAATGTGCTGCAATATCACCAGCAAACTTTGTCCAGCCTGATTCACTCCCAGATGCAAGCTCATTTTGTGGAGTCGGCGACATCATACGAGGCCCATGTCACAAAAGGCTTTCATACATTACGTTCCAATAACTATACGGCCGGCGCGGATGAAAAGATCCGTGATTTCAGAATCCCGATCCAGGAGGGGTCGAGAAGCCAAATAAGGAATATGATCTTCGGAGGATTCGAAAAATGCTTATATTCCAACCAAAAATTTGATTCCGATCCGGAGAGACGTTTCGCGGTGATTCTTGAAAATGACGAAGAAGTGCTCAAGTGGTTTAAACCCGCCAAGGGAGATTTCCAGATTCATTATAGTCATGAAGAGTCATATGAACCGGATTTTGTAGTAGAAACAAAAACCAGTAAATATATATGCGAACCAAAGCGTGCCACTGATATGGAAGATAAAGTGGTCACTGAAAAGGCCAATGCCGCGGAAGTATGGTGCAAACACGCTACTGATCATGGCAAAAAATCCGGGGGAAAGCCCTGGAGTTATCTTTTAATCCCCCACGATCAAATATCCGAGCAGATGACTTTTCCGGGAATGGTTGCACAATTTACCTATAGGGATAGAACTGCGTAAGAAAATTTGGTTGCCTCGACTAGTATTTTTAATACCACCGAACCATCAGCATCAATCGGATATTTGTGATGCGATAGCAAAATATTATTTTGCCTTTAAAAGATTGGCTCAAATTTCAAATTATAGGGGATATAATATGGCAACATACGATAGTACTAAAGAAAAGAGTGATTCTGGGGAAAAGTGAACAGTGATTTCGAAATTTTACCAAGTATTTATAACCATCCATTTTGCCCACCAATAAGATGACAAACTTGGGGTGTTATTAACCTGTATGCTTTAATCAAAAGTGGTGCACCGTGCACCACTTTGATGGAATAGCACAATTCGCAATAAGTTATAAACACCCCGCGCCCAAAATCAGTGTAAAGACATGTACAAATTATGATCGGGGAGGGGACATTCTTTGTTTGTTTAATTGATAAGGAGAAGTTGATATGGGGCTTAGCATTCATTACCGCGGGCGTCTGAAGACGCCGGATTTAATCTCTTTGATCACTGATGAGTTGGTCGATATCTGTCTGAGTCTGGGCTGGGAGACCTCCCTCCTGGATGAGGATTTCAGCATGGAGAATACTTCCGAGTTGGTCCCCACCGAAAAGGGGGTCAAGATAACCGGTCATCTCCCGCTGAAAGGAGTTGGGATCGCACCGGGAGAGGGAAGCGAGGGAGTATCATTCTTCTTTGACCGGGAGGGCAATCTGATCGCTCCCCTCACGATGGCGATCTCCGGTCCGGTAAAAGGTGAACTGCCCTGGGCCGCGGTCAAGACCCAGTTCGCTCCCCTTGATATCCACATAACTCTCATCAAACTCTTCCGGTATCTGAAGAAGAAATACTTCGAGATCTTTGAAGTTTCGGATGAGGGATCATACTGGGAGACCGGCGACGAGGTTCTCCTCCGGAAGAAGATGGAGTTCCTGGCCGGTAAGATTGATGCCGTCGGGAAGACGCTTTCGGAAGCCGATCTTGGCAGCGATCCCGATATCTCACCCCACGAACTGGCTGATCGGATAGAAGAACTGCTGCGGGAGAGATGGGATGAGCTGTAATCATCATTTGAAATCATCATATCTTAAACTCCGGAGACATAGATGAAAAACACCATACTTTTCATGGTCTGTTCTGCGCTGATATTCTGCTCCTGCTCCAGAGAATCGGAACCGGAGCATCGATCCCGCGATTCACTCTCGGATAGGCTGGAGATTATAAATCAGGCCAGAGAGGTTCAAAAGAAGGAGAACAAGGCAATCGAGAGCCGGAACAAGCTGGTCAATGATATATTTAATAAGAACCGGGGGCTGACACCGGCTGGACAATAATTGGTTCCATAGTGTCCGAGGCCACCACGGAAAATCGGGATGAAGCATAAGACAACGGGGTTCACTGAAAGCTTACCACGCTATCCCGCTGAATTTGATTGAGAATAAGTTAAGCTGGAGCGAATTGTGTTCGGACTGAAGAAGAGACGAAGAAAAAAGATCGGCGCCAAGCCGTTCCCGTCGGACTGGCTCCCCATAGTGGAAAAGAATATTCCTTACTTCCAGACTTTGCCGGCTGAGGATCGGAGGGAACTTTTAAAGGATATTCTGATCTTTCTGGCTGAGAAGAACTTCGAGGGATGCGGGGGGCTTTCTCTCACCGATGAGATCCGGGTCACTATCGCCGCCCAGGCTTGCCTGCTTCTCCTCCACCGGAAGAACGACGATTATCCCCGTCTCCAGTCAATCCTGGTCTATCCTCATGCTTACCGGGTGGACGGAAAGAAAGTTAGTTCGGGAGGATTTATCCGGGAAGGTCCGGAGATCCGGGCCGGGGAATCGTGGAGCCGCGGCGCGGTGGTTCTTTCCTGGGACGATGTCAAAAAGAGCGTATCTGATCTCCGGGATGGCCATAATGTGGTTCTCCATGAATTCGCCCACCAGTTGGACCAGGAAGACGGCGCGGCCGATGGGATTCCGGTTCTCGGGGAGCGGTCGCGCTATACCGCCTGGGCGCGGGTACTGGGAAGAGAGTACCGGGAACTGGTGGGCGAGATCGAGAAAGGCCATCGGACCAACATCGATCCCTATGGAGCTCTCTCCCCGGCCGAGTTTTTCGCGGTGGTTACTGAATGCTTTTTTGAGAAGCCCGCTGCTCTCCGCCGGCGGCACCCTGAACTCTACCAGGAGCTCCGTCTTTTTTACCGTCAGGATCCAGCTTCATAAACCGGGAATGAGGCCGGGCACGGTCTTGAAAACCATGATCGAAAGATGAGATTTTATATAAGATATTTATGGTAGCGTTGATTACCGCGGCTATCTTATCATCAGTGAGGTCGGGTCTCCCGAATACCAGGCGGACGAATACCCGCTTTCAGTGACGTTTCAAGCCGGGAAAAGATTCGACACCCTGGAGGGGGTAGCTTTCTACGACGGAGAGGGGCGGGAGATTGAGTCAAGTTCCGGCGGCAGCAGCGAGACCCGTTTCATGGGGAGCGTTACTGCAACCCAGACCTACAATCTGGCTGAAAAGGTGGAGAAAGCCACCATCGTCTTCACCTTCTGGAAGGACTGGAAGAAGGTCCCGGTCCCATTCTCGGTGACCACCTCACTCGGATTATAAGTTAGCGCCGTTGGCGCTAACTTACGGAAAGTAGATTGGACCTAATGTTCTTTGTTAATTTATAGGCGCTTTAACGTGATTAAATATATTGAAGAATTAAGGAGTAAAACGATGAAAGCAGTTCGGAGTAGTGCGGCTGTTTTGGCAGCCATCTGGCTGACGATAGTGAGCATCCCGGTTTTTGCGGGATCGGGAGAAGGGTCGGTGATGTCGGAGAAGATTCTCAATCAGCGCAAAAAAACGGCAATTTTGGCTGTTCATCTGGCCGCGCAGGGACTGGGTGGGCAGTGCGCGTTAGTTACTGATCAGAGAAAGTGGATCAGGCTGATTCGTACCTTCATCGATCCGATCCGGTTTTACCCGGACGATTCGGGATATTTCTATGTCTATAATTACAACTGTGTCAATATCGCCCACGCTACTCAGAAGAAACTGGTCGGGAAGGATCTCTCCGACTTCCAGGACGAGAAGGGGAAGTTTGTGATCCGAGAACTGGTCAAGGCGGCCCGGAGGGGCGGGGGATTTGTCGAGTATTACTGGATCAAGCCGGGAGCTGAAGGCGAGCACCTTAAGATCGGCTATGTTGAGCCCATCCCGGGGACCAACTACTTCATCGGGACCGGGGTGTATCTGGACTAAAAAAAATACTTCGAGATATTTGAAGTCGAGGATGAGTGGTCCCGACTGGAGAACTTAGCTTCGCAACTTATTAAACCGTGAATCTCGCGAATTTTCGCTAAATAGAGCTAAATGAACTACGAATTACGCGAATTACACGAATTTCAACGTGCTCATTAGATATTCCTTGTTGAATATTGGATATTCAGAATCTTTGCCCGATCACTGATTACTGATTACCGCTCAAGGATTACCGATTATTTCTACCTGATTTTGCACTTTAAATAGCTGGCATCGTTATTGAAAAACAACTACCTCCTCCTTCCTTCGGCTGATATGCCACCTCTCCCCCGTGCTCCCGCATGATGGCCCGGGCGATGGTCAAGCCGATGCCGGTTCCTTTTACCCGGGTGGTGAGGCGGTCATCGACCCGGTAGAATTTGTTGAATATCTTTTTTCCTGCCCCCTTTGGTATCCCGATCCCCCGGTCACTTACTGTTATTATTGCCCGGCCATCTTTAGTCTTGACCGCGATTTCGATCTCCCGTTTCTTCCCCGAGAATTTTTCCGCGTTGGAGAGAAGGTTGATCAGGACCTGTTCCAGGGCTTCGGGATCGCCCAGGACCGGCACCGGCATGTCTAATCCTTTAATCCTGATGGTAAAGCCTCGCTCCTCCAGGGGGACCTTCAAATTCTCCGTGGCTCTCCGGACCACCTCTGTAAGATCAATATTTTGTTTATGGTAGGTCTTCTCTCCTTCCTCGATCCGGGAGAAGTCGAGGACGGTGTTGATCAGCCGGGAGAGGCGCTTACTCTCGGATACCATCAACTTCAGGTAGTGCTGTTGTTTCTCCCGATCGGGCTGCCGACCCTTTGCGAGTATCTCGGCAAAGAGCCGGATTGAGGTGAGGGGGGTTTTTAGTTCATGGAAGACATTGGCGGCAAAGGTGGTCTTCTGCTGGGCCAGGAGGATCTCCCGGTTGACCGAGCGGAAGATGAGAAATCCTCCGAGAATGATCGCGATCAGCAGGATCGCGATCAGTACCACCATGATCAGGGACTGGAGTTTGGCCCGGGCGGCGAGCGCGGTAGGGTCGGAGAGATAGGCGGTTACCTCCCAGCGGGGGAGGACCTCTCCGATCTCCCGGGAGAAGAACGGCCGCTTCCATTCGCGCCCGGCTCTTTCATCAAGGGGATCGAGAAGAGGAGATCCGTTCTGGTCGAGGATGGTCATGAGCCTGGTGGCGGAGTAGGGGATTGGAAGAACCGAAAGAATCTTTTCCGTGAATGCCTTCAGGTTAACCAGGCAGCCGGCAATCTCTCCTCCCGGCGGGATCTTCTTCCAGAAGAAGATCTCAAGTTTCTTGCCTGTCAGGCGGGGAATAAACCCCTGTTTGGCATTGCCGGTGATCCGGGAGAAGTTGAGCTCTTCCGCGACCAGGATCGATCGGTCCCGGACGATTCTGGTTGCTGTCTGTTTTCGGGGAAGAACATTTTTCTCCAGGACCTCTTTCTTTTCCTCCTCGGCCTGATGGTAGAGTTTGTTCTGGACTTCTGGAGAAGCGCGGAATTTCGCTGCGGCTAACTTCTCCTTGAGCCGGGGTTGCCCTAATGCTTTCTTCAGATCCAGGTATTTCTCTTCACGTACGGATCCACCGCCTTTATCGGTGCCGATCTCATCCTTGCCGCCGGCAGCATCTTCCGGGAGGGAGGCCACATTCTGAAATGACTGAATTGTTGTTTCGTCAGTAAGTAGTTCCCGGTTATCGGACGGGAAGTCGTTTTCGGCGGATAAAATATTTTGGTCCGAACGCGGCCAGATAATCCGGTTCTCCCGGGAGATCAGGAAAGGTACCTTGACCAGGTCCGAGCCCTTCTTCCACGCGTTTAAAGCGGTATCGTCTCCTTCATCTCCGAGGCGTGATAACCCCCGCGCGAGCTGTTCACCCATGGATGCGATCTCATTCCGGATCAGCTCGACTGTCTGATCGACCTCAACCCGAAGGGTATCCTCCAGGCGGGTTTCGAGATAGGATTCTTCATGCCGGAGGGTCCGGATGGAGATGATCCCCAGAACTATACCCGGGATTATTACTACCGCGGCGAAGGCCGCGATCAGCTTGACTGTCAAACGATGATAGGTCATTGTATTGAATATACTTGGTTCTCAGTCATTTCGTGCTGGTAAACCATAATTAATACTAACATATAAACATTACTAAAATCCAAATAACAAATTTAAAATTCCAAACTCGCCTGGCAGCGCCCGGGCTTGTGCGGGCTTCCCGCCAAATGACGGAGAAACTAATATTTTTTTGTCGGTAAAACGCGGGGGAGTTTTGAAATAAACATACGCTCAAATAGATCCCGGATTGGCAGAAAAAAGGAAAAATATTGTAAAATGATCGTAAATAAAATAAGAGTTCTCCCGCAAACTCAAAACCGGAGATTTTGAATACAGGAAAGTATTTTTCCTGTATAATTGTTACTTACATACGAGAGGGATATTTCCTTCTTGAGGCCGCGAGTCCTGTGGGGCAAGATATGGCAGTATAACAATACAGTGTGAACTGCTTGGAGGATATTATGAGTTTAGCTTGATCTCAATCGAAAAGGTAATTTAAATTTTTGGGAAAAAAGCAATACCGGTGAGAAAAATGGCCTTAGAAGCGTTTTTTGATCCCAAAAAACGCGCCTAAGACCAAAATTAGGCCATATTTATGGTATAACAACTTGGTATTTAATATCTTAGTGTGGTCCGACCCCCTTTCCCACTTAGCCGCGGTCGCTGACCGCGGAAAACTTGACCCGCATTTTGAAAAGAGCAAAGGGAAGACTTGACCCCTAATTTTTTTGGTCCGACCCCATTTCTGCAGCTAGGTACATAAGATAATTCAGGAGAGAATAAAGAAATATAGATAGTTGGGCAGAAGAATTAAAGTAATTTTTCCCCGGCTTTAAACTTAGTATTTTGGGTGTGACCCTGATTTTTTTTTGGGGGTGTGACCCTGATTTTTTTTGGGGGTGTGACCCTGATTTTTTTCTATGCGAATTGACACCAATTCCTATCGGAGCCCGGATAAACCCCGATTAAAACTTCGGGGCGGGGGCGGGATAGATTTCGCGGAGATCCCGCCTATACGGCGGGATTGCCCACTCCCCATTCAGGTTAGTTTTGTATCCAGAATTTGCCGCATAAGCTTAGGATTGGCTTTACCGCGGGATGCTTTCATTGCCCGGCCGATCAGGAACCCGCTCGCTTGCTTTTTGCCGTTATGGAAGTCCCGGACCGCGTCGGGATTGTCCGCGATTACCTGGTCTACGATTTCCTCAAGTTCCAAGGTATCGCTTACCTGCCTGAGACCTCGTTCTTCAACGAGGTCTCTCGGTCCGCTCTCACTCTCGAAAAGCATCGCGAAGACTTCCTTTCCCGCGCTTACACTGATCTCTTCGTGATCGATCATCTCCAGTAATTCGGCCAGGCGCGAGGGCGTGACCGACGTATCGGAGGGGGCCTGGGACCGTTCTTTGAGGGCTGGCAGCAACCGCTCTCCTATCCAGCCGGCGGCGGCGCGCGGCAAAGAACAGGCATTGGCCGTTCTTTCGAAATATTCGGCCAGGTCGCGCTCCGAACTCATCACCGCGGCCTCTTCTGGTGTGAGGCCGTATTCTTTGACAAAGCAAGCTCGTCTCTGATCCGGCATCTCCGGCAGCTGCGCGCGGATTGTATTCAGCCACTCATCCGTGATCACAATCTCGGGCACGGAGGGATCGGGTACGCCGGGGCCGGCGAATTTCTCCCGCATGGGCGTGGTAACTCCCCGTTCGGGGTCCCAGAGACGAGTATGTAATACAATCGATTTGCCGGCATTTACGCGTTCGGTCTGCCGTATAATCTCATGGGCGATGGCTTCACCCACATGACGGATGGAGTTCATGTTTTTAACTTCAACTCTGGTGTTGAGAAGGTCCGTGCCGCGCGGGCGGATCGATATATTGGCATCCACCCGCATGGTTCCTTCTTCCATGCTGCATGCGGCGCTTCCCGCGTACCTGATTCGTCGCCGGATATCACGGAGGAACTCCATCGCGTCGCGCGGGGAGCGCATATCGGGCTCGGTGACTATCTCCACCAGGGGCGCCCCGGCCCGATTGAAGTCGACCAGGCTGATTTTCTTTCTTCCTTCCGTCTCGTGAACCAGCTTGGCGACGTCCTCCTCCATATGAATTTCAAGGATCCGCAGTCGTTTTGATTCTCCGTCTTCTCCGATAATTTCCAACCAGCCATTTCTCGCGAACTGATTGTGAACCTGAGAGAGTTGATATCCCTTGGGCAGGTCGGGGTAATAATAAATCTTCTGGTCGAACCGGCTCCGGGGCTGAATCTCGCAGTTGAGCGCGAGGCCGGTCAGGACGGCCTTTTCCAGCACTTTCTGGCTTAGCCGGGGCAGGGCACCCGGTGTCCAGAGGCAGACCGGGCAGATATTCCGGTTGGGAAGATCACCCGGTCGGTTGGGACAATCACAGAACATCTTGGTCTCGCTGTTAAGCTGAACGTGAATTTCCAGCCCGATTATTGCTTCATATTCCATAATAAGACCTTGCTCGAAAAGGTGTTTTGAAGATTTTATTTAAAACAACGAGGTAATTCACCACTCGTAGCGGCAGCCTTCAGGCTGCCACACGATGGCGACCTGAAGGTCGCCGCTACGAGCGCGCGGTTACCCGGTTTACCGAATGTTTACCAATCAATGACCCTGCCGGCGAATGAAAGCAATCGCGGATCCGATAGAGGCGGACCGACCAGTTGCAGTCCGGGATCGGCGGACGAACCGGCTTCCGGACCCGGAATACAGATAGACGGCAACCCCGCTACGTTAGCCGGAAGCGTGAGAGCGAAAGCTTTATATATTTCTTCGATTGTTCCGGCGGCAGCGGCATCAGGTCCCGACCGCCGCGCCGGGCCGGCGAGGAGGTCCACCTTCTCGAAGATTTCTCCTATTTCACGGCATAGCCTTCTGCGGACGCGGCAGGCGTTTGTAAACGCGGTGAAGTTCTCGAACTGAAAGTAGGCGCCCTGGAAGAGATAGCTTTTTACCGTAGGGCCGAAGGATTCAGCCCGCGATTTCAGATACATCTCGTTCCAGTTTTCCACCGCCGCGGCCCGGTGACCGTAGCGAACGCTGTCGTATTTGCCGGCACTCGAAGAAGCCTCAACGGCCCCGATAACATTGTGAACCGGGCCAAAGAGATCAAAGTCCGGCAAGCTGATCTCTTCGATCCGTCCGCCGACACTCTTCAATCTGGAGATGGAAGCATTAAAGGCTTCTATCTCACCGGGCCCAAGAGAGTCGATCCATTCTCTAATAATTCCAACCGAGACCGCGGCGTCTGATACCCCCGCCCGGGTGAAGTCGAGATCGATACCACGGCGCATGGAAGGGTCGCGGTCGTCTTCACCGGATATCGCCTCCAGCACCGCCATCATCTTTTCCGTGGTTCCGGCCGCGATGGCGTAGCATTCCATCGAGGGTACCAGGCCGATCAGCCCGAAGCGGGAGATGATGCCATAGCTGGGCTTGAAGCCCGCCAGACCGGCATTCAGGGCCGATATTCTTGCTTCACCCATAGTATCGGTGACCAGAGCCAGATCGCATTTATCTTCGGCTAATATCTCTCCGGTATTCTCGCCGGCTAGGCCGAGACCCAGCTCCGCCATGCGGCTGCTGCCGATGATTGTCGCTCCGGCATCCCTCAGACGTTCTACCGCGGTAGCATCTTCAAGCGCCGTGTAATTTTCCAGCGCCAACGATCCGGCTTCGGTCGGCCATCCCCGGACAGAAATGTTCGGCTGGACGACAACGACCGCATTTGAGAGAGGTCCGCCGGCCATCGATGGCGGGGAAGGATCGAGATATGAATAAAGTTTCGTCTTCATTATTCCAGTACCGCGGCGACCTTAAAATAATCACCCTTACAGGCAGGAGCATTTTTTAGCAGTTCTCCGTTCAGAGCTAAAGGGCAAATTTTTGCTTCGTCTCCATCTCTGGTATAGTTAGCCGGTTCCACCACGGAATAGAGCGGTTCCTCATCTCCAGCGCGCGTATCGACAATCCCGGCCAGCCGGACCGCGGACTCCAGGGCGGTAGCGATAGAGATACGTTCATCATCTTTCACCCCGATCCGGGAGACCCAGGAGAGGGAGCCGATCTGATCGCTTTTCTGCTCCGCTCCCGGAAGAGCGGCCGACCCTCCCAGGTCCAGCAGGCCCAGTTCCGCGAGTTGCTGTTGGGCAACCGGCGCGGGCGCTCCCGTCAGGGGACAGAAGGCGCTGCGATTCTTGGGAAAAGCTATAACTTCTCGGATAGACGGTGCTCCGAGGATCATGGCCGTGACGCGGTCCATGCCCAGGGCAATCCCCCCGTGGGGCGGCGCGCCGTACTCGAGAGCTTTAAGGAAGAAGCCGAATTTTTCGTTTACTTCTTCCTCCGATAAGCCGAGCGCCTGAAAGATCTTCTGCTGAACCGCCGCGTCATGAATCCGGATACTGCCGCCGCCGAGTTCCTCTCCGTTCATGACCAGATCATAGGCGCGGGAATGGAGCGCCAGCAGTTCCTCACGGTCGGCGGGGTTAAAGTCGGTCCGGTCCGGCGCGGTAAACGGATGGTGGGTCGAAGTGACCCCTTCGTCAGTGGCATTGAAGAGAGGGAAGTCCGTCACCCAGACTGGTCGGTAAGAGTTCTCCGGAATCAAATCGAGTCGGTTCGCGATATGAAGCCGGAGCTGTCCCAGTACCGAGGTGACGAGTTCATACGACGGGTCGGCGATCATCAGGAGGACGTCGCCCTCTTCACCACCGAACCGATCGAGAATGGCCTGCTGCTCACCACTATTAAAATATTGCACGATGTTGGACTCCAGCTTTCCTCCCGACACCCGCATCCAGGTCATGCCTTTGGCGCCAAAACCCGGAACAATCTTTTTAGCGTACTCATTTTGAAGAACATTCTTGCTCAGGACCTCTGATTGCCCTTTCACATTGATGCCCTTGATATGCCCACCGCGCTTGAGAATTTGTTTGAAAATTGAATAGCCGGTATTCCGAAAGAGGTCGGTCGCCTCGATAAATCTGAGACCGAAGCGAAGATCGGGACGGTCGGAGCCGGTAGAGTCGATGGACTGTTGATAGGTCAGGCGGGGAAAGGGGCGGGTAATGGTGATCCCTCCGACCGCGAACATTTGAGAGGTAAGTTCTTCAAAGAGTTCATAGATAAATTCCTCATCAATGAATGAAGCTTCGAGGTCAAGCTGGGTAAATTCAGGCTGCCGGTTCGGACGTAGGTCCTCGTCACGGTAGCACCTGACAATTTGGAAATATCGCTCGAAGCCGCTGACCATGAGAAGTTGTTTGAAGAGCTGCGGGGACTGTGGCAGCGCGTAAAAGTGTTTGGGATGAACACGGCTCGGCACCAGATAGTCACGCGCGCCTTCGGGCGTACTTCTGGTTAAGACCGGTGTCTCAACTTCGATGAAACCTTGGTCATCAAGGAGATCCCGCGCTGTTTTGACAATGCGATGCCGTTTGAATAAATTGTTCTGCATGGAAGGCCGCCGCAGATCAAGATAACGATATTGCAGCCGTGATTCTTCCGCTACCGCGCCGGCGCTCTCGATGGCGGTATCGGCCACCATCGCTTTCTCCGAAATCGAAAATGGAAGGGGTTTAGAGGGGCTCAAGATGGTGAGATCGGTGGCGACGATTTCAATCTCTCCCGTATCGAGCGCGGGGTTAGCGGTCCCTTCACTCCGTTTTATCACCCGGCCGGTGACAGAGACGCAGAACTCTTCTTTCAGGGAACCGGCCAACTCCCGGACTCCGGGAGATTCTTCCGGGCTGAAGACCACCTGCACGATCCCGCTCCGGTCGCGCATGTGGGCGAAGAGGACAACCCCGTGATCCCGCAGCGCGTCCACCCATCCGGCCACTTGAACAACCCGGCCGACATCCGTCAGGCGCAGATCGCCACAATTAATTCGCTCCTTAAAATTCATGATAGAACTTAGCGCCTTCGGCGCTAACGTTGAAAAATAAAGACGTTGAAAAGAAAAAACGTTAAAGATCGTTAAAGTCCGTTGGGGCACCCCGCAAGATGCGGGGCGGCTACGAGAGTTATTGTTCCCATATGTATATTGAATAACTCGGGATCCCGAAGTATTTCGGTCCCGAAACTTAATGCAAAGCAACTCGGGATCCCGAAGTATTTCGGTCCCGAAACTTAATGCAAAGCAACTCGGGATCCCGAAGTATTTCGGT
>Ga0222626_1000337_pt1 | contig 30077 bp, 23 predicted proteins | sample AntAcemetageno91_FD_179862 | JGI IMG/M metagenome (GOLD analysis project Ga0222626, IMG submission 179862) | Saline water microbial communities from Ace Lake, Antarctica - #91 | ecosystem: Environmental > Aquatic > Non-marine Saline and Alkaline > Saline | place: Antarctica: Ace Lake | collected...
TTATTCAAATGATCCTGTAATGACCAATTTTAGAGCATATGGTTTTACAGGAGCATTGCCCAAGCCTAATACAAATAAAGAACTGTTTGATGTGTTAAAAAGATAATAAAAAAATAGCAGACACATTAGAAAGTTTGATTTGTGACCGAAAAAACCTTATTTTCTATGTGTGATTTTACACTCGGGGATTTTCTGATTTCTGCCTTACAGGTTGAATAATTAAAGGTTCAAATATTTGCGATTTATAAAACAAATCTTCAATGATATTCGTCTGATGACGGGTGCCGATTGAGTCACGGAACCTTGACCGGAAGACCGGAATAAGGTGAACATATTCAGCCGGACTGCATTCACCCAGTCTTCAATCCTTAACTCGCTAAATTCCTCAATTATTCCTACACCATGGGGTATCTACACTTCGTTCCTACAGGCATTAGCCCTTTTAGCCCATGCCGATTATTGAACACTCCCCCGGTTCGTCTCTTATCATTATAATAGGCTTCTCGCTATTTCGAGTGGGTAACTCTTGATTCATGCGTCCATAAAATGGCAGTTCGCTTTTTATTATGAGAGATACGGTCCTATTTCAAATGGCCTTTGGTTTGACACCGCCTGGAAACGGGCAAGGGATCTTAAAACAAATACTGGCAGTTGCACAGCAATCAGATGAAGAAATCAAACCACAGGTGATCCTCTCTGATCGACGTATGCCTCATATGGAAGGATTAGATTTATTAATTCGCGTAAAAGAAAAGCATCCCAATTGCTATTGCGTTTTGATGACAGGATACCCATATATCCCTGAAAGCGTACAACATGCCTTACAGAAAGGTAATATCGATCTTTTTATTAAAAAACCAATTGATAACGAGGCACTACTTTCTAAAATCAGAGAAGTTTTTGAAGATCGACAATAGGGTTTTCTCCTCAATTATCATATAATTGACTCCAAGCCGCCTTGAAAAAGTCCATGATATTAGTCTGATGATGGTAATACAGAAATTATACACATCTGCTGAGCTATTTAGGACAAACACCGACAAGCTATATAACTACAGCTCTACAAAAAATTAATACAATGAGCGACAGACTTTTAAGATTTATTGTTGTATACGTAATATAAAATATGGTTATTTTTTGCTTTTAAATTGGAGGATTTTCTGATGACCAAGAAACTATCATATGAAGAGTTGAAATAAATGGTTTATGCAGGTCAATAGTTGTACTCAGCATGGGCTAAAAAAAGAATGATTTTGGAATGGATAAAAAGCTTGAAATAATCCTTAATTATCTGAACGAAACAAGAGGCTTTGATTTTTCAGGGTACCGCTCTTCCATGATTGAGCGACGTGTCCGTAAAAGATTATCAGCCACAAGAACTAAAGATTACAGTGAATACCTCCGCTTCGTACAAAAACAGACCGACGAACTTGATAATCTGATCGATGTGTTGACTATCAACGTAAGCAGGTTCTTCCGGGATACGCTGACTTTTGAATATATCGCCGCCAGAGTCCTTCCGGCTGTTGTTTTTGAAAAAAGGGAATCCCTTAATCACTCAATGAGAGTCTGGTCTGCCGGTTGCTCAATGGGTGAAGAACCCTATTCCATTGCTATTTTGATTAACGAGCTTTTTAAAAAAGAAGAACTGAATCTTAATATTAATATCTTTGCCACGGATATTGACGGAAAGGCATTAATAAAAGCCCGGGAAGCGGTTTACCCTTTTGAAAGCATTAAAGATGTAAAATACGAGCTGTTGAAAAAATATTTCGTTGCCAAAGACAAGTCATTCGGATTAATTCCGGAAATAAAGGACTTGGTCACGTTTTCAGCTTATGACATACTTGATAAAAAAAGTTTCGCACCGCCTGAAAGCGTATTCGGCACATTTGATATGGTGCTTTGCCGCAATATCTTGATCTATTTTAATACCGAGTATCAGGATCTGATATTCGAAAAACTGTATCGCTCACTGGCAAAGAACGGCTACCTTGTGCTGGGTGAGGCAGAGATACCTTCAATTAAATATCAGAGACGTTTTAAAAAGGTGAATGAGTGCTGCCATATCTATCAGAAAAGGTAATGAGAGAATTCTCCTAATCGAGGTAAAAAATAATGAAAAAATTTGCATTCAAAAGCATAAGAAGCAAGTTTACCGTCTGGTTTGTCATCCTGGGGCTGGCGCCCTTACTTATTGGTATTCTGATAACTTATCATCAACAGGTACGTTCGATAAAAGAGGAAACCTTTGATAAACTTATCACAATCCGTGATCTCAAGGTTCAAGCACTGGAATACTGGATAGACGAAAAAGAATCCTGGATGAAAAGTATTTCTGAAGATAAAGAGCTTCGTGAACTTGAACAATTCTTTCAAAAAAAAGTCTTCGATAAGCCGGATTACCGGGTTATCGAAAATATGCGAAGAACATTGAAGCGGCATTTGACAAATTTCGATGATTTTTTCGAATTATTAATTATAAACGTGTATTCTGGAAAGGTCATTGCTTCTACAAATAGTAATAATGAAGGAATGGATGAAAGTCAGGATCCTTCCTTAACTGAATTTCTTGCAATAGAAGATTGCTACATAAAAGATATTCATTTAAGTCGTTTTTATCATGTTCCGGCAATGGCATTTGCAATACCGATTCGCTGTATTCAGCATAACGGAAAACGTATCATCGGGATACTTGTGGCCCGTGTTAATTTGGGGGAATCCTTGTTTGCGTTTTTATTAAATCGAACCGGTCTTGGCAAAACCGGTGAAACTCTTATCGTAAACAAAGATGTGGTGGCTTTAAACGAACTGCGCTGGCATGAAAACGCTTCTCTTGATCTTCAGATTCAGGCTGAATCGGCAGTAAACGCTGCCCGGGGTAAAACCGGAATAATAGAAACCGCGGATTATCGTGGCGAGAATGTTCTTGCTGCGTACACCTACATCCCGCAAACAGGCTGGGGCTTTGTCGCGAAGCAGGACATGGTGGAGCTTTATGCTCCCATAAAATCCATGACGGTGAATTTTATTATCCTCATTTGCGGAACAATCCTGTCGGTCATAATCATAGCGTTTCTCCTGGCAAGAAGCGCTGCCCGTCCGATCGTCGAAATGGGGGCAACGGCGGAGAAGATACGAAAGGGCAATCTTTCCGCCAGAAACCGTATCATCGGTTCCGATGAACTTGCCGTCCTCGCGGAGACATTCAACGAAATGGCCGAGTCTATCGAGTCCCAGGTGGAGCTCCGAGAAATAAACGATGAAGTCACTCAAACGATCGTGGACGCGAAAGATCTGCCGGCGTTCAGAACAAATATCCTAAAAAAGTTTGTCGGGGTCACGGATTCACAAATGGGAGCATATTTTGTCCTGAACAGAGATACAAATATCTTTGAACCTTTCACAGCCATAGGCGTTACCCACGGGCTTCTGAAACCGTTTGACGCGTCCGCACTCGAAGGGGAACTGGGGATGGTCGTGGAGACAAAGAAGATAACCCACATAAAGGATATCCCGAAAGACAGCATATTCAAATTTAGGACATTCACAGGGACGATACTCCCGAAAGAGATTATCAGTATCCCCATTATTATCGATGATATCGTGTCCGGTGTTGTGTCCCTGGCAAGCATCAAACCATATCCCCGGAAAGTCCTTGATATCATGGAACAGCCGTGGGCAACGGGATTCGGCGTAGCTCTTTCCAACATGTGGGCAAATGCGGAGACGGTGAGGCTTGCAACGGAATTAAATGAGAAAAATCAGGAATTGGAAGCCCAGACCGAAGAACTCCAGGTCCAGTCCGAGGAACTCCAGCAGACAGCAGAGGAATTGCAGGAACAGAACCTGGAGTTAGAGATCCAGAGACAGCAGGTTGAAGAGGCCAACCGCCTCAAGGGCGAATTTCTTTCCAACATGAGCCACGAGCTGCGCACCCCCCTCAACTCTGTAATGGCCCTGTCCCGGGTCCTCATGAGGCAGGCAAAGGAAAAGCTTTCGGAAGAAGAGGCGGGCTATCTTGAAATAATTGAACGTAACGGTAAAAACCTTTTGTCACTGATTAACGACATCCTTGATCTTTCTAAAATAGAGGCCGGAAGAATGGATGTGAGCCCGAAAATATTCCCGATAAGTTCAACCATTGAAACCATTATGGAAAGGCTTGAGCCGCTTGCCGAAGACAAGGGCATTAAGCTCGATCAAGAGATCCCTGATGATCTCCCGCAGATTGAAAGCGATGAAACTAGGGTGCATCAGATACTTCAAAACCTTATCGGGAATGCCACAAAGTTTACAGAGCAAGGAAGTGTGACCGTTTCAGCACGCAGCGATGCTGAAAATATCCATATTGAGGTTTCAGACACAGGAATCGGGATATCTAAAAAAGACCTGCCCCATATATTTGAAGAATTCAGACAGGTTGACGGCACTTCAGCCAGGCCCTATGAAGGCACGGGGCTTGGGCTTACCATCGCCTACAGGGCAGCCAGGATGCTTGGTGGAAATATATTTGTGGAAAGCACATTAGGGAAAGGCTCCACATTTACTCTGATCCTGCCCATCAGGTGGCAGGGGGTAATCCCGGTATCCGAACCTGTAATTTTCAAACCGCCTCCGGGAATCGAACCAGCACGAAAGACCGTTCTGGTTGTTGACGATGAACCGGATGCCCTTACCATGATTTCCGGCTATCTTTCCAGTGAGGGATATCACATCATAACTGCCGCATCAGGGAAGGAGGCCGTCAGACTTGCACAACGCCATCGCCCCTTTGCCATAACCCTGGACATCATCATGCCCGAGACGGACGGCTGGGAGGTGTTGCAGGAACTAAAGGATCGGCCTGAAACAGCCAACATCCCCGTCATCATCGTCTCGGTATCGGATGACCGGGAAACCGGCATAGCCCTGGGTGCTGTAGGTTTCATCACCAAACCTGTGAACAGGGACCTGCTGATTGCCGAAATAAACAGAATCGGCGGACCGTCCCCTTACACAATTGTGGTTGCGGATGATAATGAAATCGAACTCAAGGAGATGGCGCGGGCTATTGAACAGGAAGGCATGAAGGCGATTGTTGCCAAGGACGGCAATATATGTATGGACATGATAAAAGAGTTCGTACCTGATGTTCTTGTATTAGATCTTATTATGCCTGAAATGGACGGTTTTGAAGTTCTGGACAGGGTCCGCAGTGATCCGAAAACCAGAGAATTGCCCGTGATCGTGGTGACTGCAAAAGACCTCACCACAGAAGAAAAGGAAAAACTGAGCGGGAATGTCTTGTCGGTACTTGCAAAAAGCCATACCACCTCAACAGCCTTGCTTGAAAAGATAAAAAAGATTCTTGCCGACATTGAAAAGTGTAAAAAAGGTTCGATTGATAGAGGACGTGAAGCCATCGATAGAATTCTTCTGGTTGAGGACAATGAAGCTGCCGTTATTCAGATAAAGACACTTCTTGAAAACGCGGGATATATTGTGGATGTTGTGCGCGGTGGCCAGGAAGCGCTCGACTATATGTCACGTATAATTCCATGTGGCATTATTCTGGATTTGATGATGCCTGAAGTTGACGGGTTTCAAGTACTGGACAAAATGCGCGGCACTAAAGCCACAGCCAAGGTTCCCGTCCTGGTCCTTACAGCCAAGGACCTATCGCCTCAAGACCTCAGCAAATTGAGCGCCAATAACATCCAACAATTAGTTCAAAAAGGGGATATAGACCAGCAGGGATTGTTGTTCAAGATCCGGTCGATGCTTGGCGGGGAGCCTAGAGTGGGGCTTGAAACCGGAAACTTGAAACTTGAAACTCCAAACCCCGGTGCCGAGCAGGGAGAAACCGGCCAGAGGAAAGGCGGGCAAGCGTGCATCCGGCAACGAGAAACGGGCAATGAGCAAACAACCAGAGGAACGGCTGGCAAGCGTGCAACCATCCTGGTAGTTGAAGACAACCCTGACAACATGACCACTATAAAGGCTGTACTGCAACATAAGTACGAAATTCTGGAGGCAGCAGACGGGGAAAAGGGGCTGAATATGGCACTGACAGAACGACCCGATCTGGTTCTTCTTGATATGTCCCTGCCCAAAATGGATGGGTTTACTGTGGTTAGAAAGGTTAAAGAAAACAGGAAAGCCGATAGTATCCCTGTCATTGGGTTGACCGCCCGAGCCATGAAAGGCGACAGGGAAAAAGTCATCGACGCCGGATGCGACGACTATATACCCAAGCCGATTGATCCGGAAAAGGTTCTGGCGAAGATTGAGAAATGGTTATTGGGATCTGGGGATTAGGGATTGGGGATTCCGATGCTGAAGTCCTTATACCGATACCCAGTAGTCAATATCAGGCGACCAAAAGGAGGCACATTTGCCAAAGATATTAGCCATTGACGACAAAAAGGATAATCTGATTACTGTTTCAGCGTTATTAAAATCCTTGATTCCGGACTGTAATGTGATAACCGCACAATCTGGTCCTGAAGGTATTGAAAAAGCAAAGGCCGAGATGCCCGATACTATCCTGCTTGACATAAAAATGCCGGGAATGGATGGCTATGATGTCTGCAACAGGCTCAAAGACGATGAAAGCACAAGACATATCCCGGTTATTATGATTTCGGCCATCAAGACAGAATCCCAAGACCTTGTTAAGGGGCTCGAGACCGGCGCAGATGCTTATCTTGCCAAACCCATTGACGAATACGTGCTGGCTGCACAGGTCAATACAGCCCTGCGAATCAAGAAAGCAGAAGATCTGCTGCGTAGTCAAAAAGATTTGCTGGAAAGTATCGTGCAGAAACGAACTGTCGAGTTGGTGCAATCAAACGCGCAATTGAAACGTGAAATAAATAATCGCAAGCAAGCCGAGGAAAAAAAGAATAAATTTGAAGCTCAACTCCACCATGCCCAAAAGATGGAATCCATCGGCACTTTGGCCGGAGGTATCGCCCATGATTTCAACAATATTCTGACAATGATTCTCGGCAATGTTTCAATGGCCAAGCTGCGGGTGTCGCCCGAGGATGAGATTTTTGATCTGTTAAGTGAAGCAGAAACGGCTTCAGTAAGGGCACAGACACTCACCAAACAGTTGCTGACCTTTGCCAAAGGGGGAGCACCGTTAAAAGAGACCGCCTCAATCAAAGATATCCTCAAAGAAAGTTCCCACTTTGTACTGCGGGGCTCAAAATCCAGCTGCGAGTCTTCGATAGCAGAAGATCTCTGGCCGGCTGAGGTTGACGTGGGGCAGATCAGTCAGGTCATTAATAATATTGTGATCAATGCTAACCAGGCCATGCCGAAGGGTGGAACCATTCAGGTTGCTGCAGATAATCTAATAATAGAGGACAGGCATGACTTGCCGATTAAACCGGGCAGATATATCAGGATATCCATCAAGGATCATGGGGTGGGCATAGCCGAAGATCACTTTTTAAATATATTTGATCCTTATTTTACGACCAAGCAGGAAGGGAGCGGCATTGGACTTGCCACGACCTATTCCATCATCAAAAAGCACGATGGGCACATCACGGTGAAATCCCGGCTGGGGGTTGGTACAACATTCCACATTTATTTGCCTGCTTCCGATAAAATAGTCCCTGAAAAAGAGAAAGTTAAGCTCATAAAAGGCCAAGGCAGAATTCTGGTGATGGACGATGAAGCATCGTTAAGGAAAGTGGTAGGGAGAATGTTGAAAAACCTTGGCTATGAATCAGAATTTGCAAAGGATGGTGCTGAAGCGATTCGGATGTACAAAGAGGCCCAAGCATCTGAAAAACCCTACCATGCTGTCATCCTGGATTTGACCGTCCCCGGCAAGATGGGCGGAAAGGATGCCGTTAAGAAACTATTAGAGATAGATCCTGAAGTTAAAGCCATCGTCTCCAGCGGTTACTCCGACGACCCGGTTTTGTCGAATTTTCAGGAATATGGGTTTAAGGGCATGATGCCTAAACCATTTACATCCCGATCATTGAGCAAGGTGTTACACGATGTGCTCAAGGGGAAAGGGGAGGATTGATGATTGGTGATTGTTTATTGAGGATTGAAAGAGTGAAAAGATGGGAAAATCTTCAGACGGATAATTAATTGTTCCGGAATTCAATAATAATTATCCTATTCATGAATTCCGATCAGCTTCCACAGGTCAACCATACCAAACATAAGCATCAGCAGCACCACAAGATCTTGTGGTCACCGGATCGAGGTTAATTCGTGTGTGATCTGCAATGTATCTTTTTACCTATAAATGGATTCAGATTATGTGATATCGAAATCCGAGGGTCATTTGGCGCCACCTTTTTTGCATTTTTGTAAAAAATACGATATATGCAATTTAGATTGAGGTTCTTGGACCTGCACTTTTGGCAAGATCACAAAGGTTTTGACAATTCCGAAATTCGTGAGGTACTGCAATAGATCACAACAAATGCAAGATCTGAGGTAACAAATGGATATCTGAAAAATTGCTAATTAAATGCTTTGAGATAGGTAATTTTTACTGCAGCGAACATAACCAGTTGAGCGGCAGCCGAAAGGTGGAGATAACTATTTAAGATTTTAACAATTATTGACAATTACCCCAAACGACGGCGTTTCTTGCTGTCCGCTCGAACGATTTGTTGGCCCTTTTTGTTTCCTTTTTTAAGCCTGTATGTTTTAAGCTTCCTGTTAAATTCGTAAAGCTGGCTAAGCTGGCTAAATACTTTTTCAATCTTCTTCATTTTCTAACCTTTCGATGTCAGCTCGGTCTTGAAGTGAGTTTCGCTTCCTTTTTAACCAAATAATATCAGTTTTTTTTGCTACACGAGCATTTCCATGTTCACCTTGGGCTTCAAGAGCATTCTGAATAATTTTTAAGTGCTTTTCATTTCCAGCTATTAAAAGGTCTATTATCATTTGGTCATTTTCAATAACTTTTAAAAAGCGATGCAAGGTCAAAGGGGTGCTTTTGAATGTCCATGGCGCTGCTGATTCAAAATAGCCATTTTTTTCGAGTATCTGACAGACTTTTTCTAAATCGTTCCGCTCTATCAATAGGTCAATATCTTGGGTAAATCGAGGTTCTGTATAAAATGCCATTGCTACGCCACCAACGAGAGCATACCTTATTTTTTCACGTTCAATATGCTTTATTATTCCTATAAATTCATCGAAGATGTTCATTGGTTTATTCTCTCTTTTTTAGGGGCCAACATATTTATTGTATTGTTTTCTCGCGAAGTAATGAAAATCGAAGATAGCGAGAAAATGCAATAACCGTGCACATTAAAAAGTTAAATTTCATCTTCAGCTATCTTATTCCTATCATATATTTAAAAATTATCAACAATATTATTGTGTTTCACATCTTGAAGAAATATTAAAAAAAAATAGCCAAGCGGCTTTTGACGCCCATATGGCATGTTATACTGCTGCGGCATAACAACCCCATTTGAAAGGAGGAAATGTCATGGATGAATTTAAGCGCTACCTGTTGTCTAAAAAGATCGTTACTAAAAAAAATTGCCGGCGGTGTTGACACAACCGGAAATCGCAAGCCTGTTTCAATACATGGATGGAATCAACCTGCTGATGGCAAGGATTGTATACGGGGGCGGATTGAGGCTCCAGGAGTGTTTGAATCTGCGAATCAAAGATGTCGATTTCAGGCGTCACCGATTGATTGTCAGGGCCGGCAAAGGTGACAAAGATCGAGAAACCCTTCTGGCGACTCAAATTAAAGAAGATCTGAACAATCATATACACTCATTTATCTCAAAAGAATTTAATGGGTGTAAAAAGTCCTCTTGACGCCATTTAAACCGATCCAGATCGGGCGGGGTTCGGGATGATCCCGCCCGACTCTGATTCAAAACCGTAACTTTCTGTTCAAATGCCCCCGCTGGTCCATTAAGAGCCGATTTAAAAAAGCGTTAAAAGAAAGACGCCCCTAAATTTCTAAGATTCATAAGGGTTGACACGACCCCGCTAAGCAGTTGGCAGTTTTTAGGTGCCTTGGAGTGATCAAACAAAATAGGTCAACCTGAGATATGTAATGGTGATTACATGAATCAGACCTGTTTCGTTTTTTGGGCTATTTCCTACGTCTATGCACTTAACCCTGATTTCGTTTTACTGCAATGGAGCAAAACCCTCTAAATTTTAGAGATATCTAAATCTTACCTAAAAACACAATTCACTTATTATGAAAACTGGCTTGCGATCACACAACACAGTATCTTGTATGAGCGCAAATTTTCAATTTTGAGCAAGGGAATTTAAAAAATGGGGGCTATAGTAGCTCTCTTATATCAAATATCCAGGTTGCACCTATTTTCTTGACAGAAGACGGTTTTGCAAGTACTTTTGGCATTTTGTCACCGGTGGGCTCTATAAACTGTTACCCTAAATGATCGTAAACAAAATGGAAGAAATATTTAAGTTTTACAAAGATTGAATCTCAGCTCGATTAAAATCCGAATTTGGAGGATGTATGGACTATAAAAAAACACTCAACCTTCCCAGCACAAAATTTCCCATGAAAGCCAGTCTTGCCAAGCGGGAACCCGGGCAGCTTAAAATCTGGGATGAGGACGGTTTATACGAAAAAATCAGACAGGCATCCAAAGGCCGTGAAAAGTTTATATTGCACGATGGCCCCCCTTACGCAAACGGTCATATCCATATCGGCACGGCACTCAATAAGATCTTGAAGGATATTATTATTCGTTCGCGACAAATGACCGGCTATGACGCCGTTTACGTGCCGGGATGGGATTGTCACGGACTTCCGGTGGAACACAATGTTGAAAAAGAGCTGGGCTCAAAGAAATTAGAAATGTCCCAGGCACAGATTAGAAGGTTATGCCGGGTCTACGCTGAAAAATATATTGATATTCAACGTGAAGAATTCAAGCGCCTGGGTGTCATGGGCGAATGGGATGATCCGTACTTGACCATGAACTACGAATATGAGGCCACCATTGCCCGGGAGTGCGGAAAATTCGCATCCCAGGGCAGCCTGTTCAGGAGCAAAAAACCGATCCACTGGTGCTGCAGCTGTAAAACCGCCCTTGCAGAGGCCGAGATAGAATATCAGGATGAATCATCATCGTCCATCTTTGTTAAATTCCCCTTAAAAGACGATTTGAGCGCAGAGATTCCCGGCCTGGGTGATAAAAAGGTTTTTGTCGTCATATGGACAACAACACCGTGGACTCTTCCGGCAAACCTTGCCGTGGCGCTTCATCCGGATATTATTTATGTGGCGGTTGACACAAAAAATGGTGACGTGCTGATCCTGGCAAAAGAACTTGTGGAAAACTGTATGAAAACCTTTGGTTTTTCAGATTTTTCCATACTTGCCGAAATTCAGGCTGACCGTCTTGAACGAAAGAAATGTCTGCATCCGTTATATGATCGCGAGTCCTTAATTATCCTGGGTTCCCATGTAACGCTGGATGCCGGCACCGGTTGTGTGCACACCGCTCCCGGCCATGGACGTGAAGACTATGATGTGGGCCTTTTGTATGGTTTGGATGCGTATTCTCCTGTAGATGACAGGGGGTGTTTTACGGAAGAAGCCGAATTTTTCAGCGGTCAGTTCGTTTTCAAGGCCAATACGGATATCATTGCCCGGTTGCGGGAAAATGGCCTTCTTATGGTTCAGGAGACAATGGAACATTCTTATCCCCACTGCTGGCGGTGTAAAAAGCCCGTGATTTTCAGGGCCACCCCCCAGTGGTTTATTTCCATGGACAAAACCGGCTTAAGAAAAAAATCCCTTGAAGAGATCGACAGGGTCACTTGGATACCGCATTGGGGAAGAGAAAGAATCTACGGAATGATTGAAAACAGACCGGACTGGTGCGTATCCCGGCAGCGTGCCTGGGGGGTTCCCATAGCGATTTTTTATTGTGAAAAATGCGGCGCCTTACTCATAACCCCGGAAATAATAGATCGAATATATACGAAATTTAAAGAGCATGGCGCCGATATCTGGTTTGAAAAAGATGCAAAGGAATTTCTTCCCGAGGATGCCGTCTGCGGGCAGTGCGGCCATACCACATTTATTAAGGAAGACGATATCCTGGATGTATGGTTTGATTCCGGTGTCAGCCACGCTGCGGTGCTTGAACGGCGCCCCCGTTTGAAGTGGCCCGCCGATCTTTATCTTGAGGGGAGCGATCAACACCGGGGATGGTTTCACAGCTCGCTCCTAACGGCTGTGGGCACACGGGGGGCGGCGCCATTTAAATCGGTATTGACCCATGGGTTTGTTGTGGATGCAAAAGGCAAAAAGATGTCCAAGTCTTTAGGGAATGTGGTTGCTCCGGATGAGGTGATCCGAAAACACGGGGCGGAAATTCTCCGTCTCTGGGTCTCGGCATCCGATTACCGGGATGACATTCGTATTTCTGAAAACATCTTGAAACAGTTGAGTGATGCCTACCGGAGAATCAGAAATACCAGCAGATTTATGCTGGGAAATCTATATGACTTCGATCCTGAAAAACATGCCGTCTCCTATGATTCTATGCCGGAAATCGACAGGTTTGCACTGCACCGGCTCCAAGAGTTGATTGAGCGGACACTCAAAGCCTATGATACCTATGAATTTCATATTATCTACCATGCGTTGTACAATTATTGCATTGTGGATCTTTCGGCGTTCTACCTTGATATTCTTAAGGACAGGTTATACACATTACCGCCTGAATCAGCCGGCAGAAGAAGTGCACAGACCGTTATCCACATTTTGCTGGATACCATGGCAAGGCTCATGGCGCCGATACTTGTTTTTACCGCAGAAGAGATATGGAGCTATATGCCGGGAAGCAAAGAAAATGAACCCAGTGTTCACCTGGCGTCTCTTCCTCAAGTAACCGATGCATGGGAGGACCAAGAACTGGCAAAAAAGTGGAAACGAATCCTTGACGTTCGCGGCGATGTCACAAAGGCCCTTGAGGAAGCCAGAGTTAAAAAGCTGATCGGTCATTCCCTTGATGCCGTTGTTACTCTTTACACGGATAATGACCTGTATGATTTACTTCACCCCTATGAAAATGAATTAAGCACCATATTTATTGTCTCCGGAGCATCTCTGGTGAATGGGGGGAATCCTGCCGGCGCTTTTGAGAGCCAGGACATCGACAACCTATCAATTTTAGTTGAACCGGCAACCGGTGACAAGTGCGAACGGTGCTGGATATATGATGCTTCTATTGGAACAATTTCGGAACATCCGACCATTTGCAGCCGGTGTTTAAATAGTCTCAAGGAATTAAACCCTAACGTTGCATAAACAACATGGCTAAAAGGGGATCAACTATTCGATTTTCAAATAAAAAGCATATAAACACTTCCCTTTTTGATTTCTAACCCTTGATGAATTCAAAGGATAGTGACTATTTGATGCCATGTTGTTTACCCTACGGGAAAGCCTGAGGACTCCAGATCCGGCGTTGCCAAGGGTTCGCAGTAGATTTACTACGGCTTCACCCTTGGCGCCTTGACTCTGAAGCCCTCTGACTTTTGCAACGTTAGGGTAAAGATTGAAGATTGAAAATTGGCGATTTTCTTATAAGGAATATTATAGGCCTATAGAAAATATTTTGGGGTTATTCTCATCCTGCCTGTAGACGAATTAAGGGAACAATTGGGGTTCGATACTTGAAACTCGAAACTTGGAAAGAAATGACAATTCATACAAGGTTGTTATCAAGTTTCAAATTTCCAGTTTCTTTGAGTCGCACAAGATAAATTTCTTCAGAGATCGTAACCCAAAAGCCCAAAAAATATTTTCTTGAAATCTATATAAAGGTGTGTTCGAGGTTCTCTGGCTCAGGGGGGTTGCTATTACGCATAATAAGTATCTAAAGCTTGCCGTCATCGCCGGTTTGGTCATTATTTTTGACCAGATAACAAAGGCCGTCATCCAGAACACGGTTCCGCTTTACCACTCAATTACAGTTATACCCGGTTTCTTCAGTATTACTCATATTCATAATCCGGGCGGCGCCTTCGGATTCATGGCCAATAAAAGCTCTGGTCTGCGGAACTTGCTTTTTCTTTTTATATCATCATTGGCCATCTGTCTGATAATTTATTTTTATAAAAAAACACCTCAGAAATATTCTTTGCTTTCTGCATGTTTTGCCCTAATTTTAGGAGGTGCCTTAGGAAACCTTATCGACAGAATTCGTTTCGGAAAGGTAGTCGACTTTTTAGACTTTTATATCGGGAGTTATCACTGGCCTGCGTTTAATGTGGCGGACAGTGCGATAACTGTGGGAGTTGGCATTTATGTAATTCTTGCTATTTTTAATAAAATGCCGGAGTGATTCATATGTTCAGACCTCGTCATTCAGCTTGGAAAAATAATCGTGACTCCTTAATTTTCGGGGGATTGCATGAAAATTGGACACTGGCCCTCAGGTTTCAGGTGTCGGGTGTCAGGTGTCAGTAGTGAAAAAGCGAGAGCCAGCCTGAAACCTGAATTTATTGAGATGTTACGGATAATATTTTTAAGAAGTTAACGTGTTACAAAATATTCAATTTTCAATCGTCCATTTTCAATCATAACCTATGCCCGAAATAAATTACAAAGAGCTTAACAATTATTTAAAAGACCGGAAAGCCGGTGAATTTGCACCGGTGTATCTTATCTACGGTCAGGAGATGCTATATAAAAATTCACTTGAGGCCCTTGTACATGCATTGATCCCTGAGAGTCAAAGAAGCATGGGTTATGAACCGGTTGAAGGCACAAATGAAAATATTAAAGAAGCCATCGAGCGGTCAAACACATATTCGCTTTTGTCGAGCACCAAGGTTGTTGCCATTTGTGATTCTAAAATATTCTACTCAAAACAGGATCAAGGCGAACTTCTTGAAAAGGCAAAACAAGCGTATGATGCAAATGATATTAAAAAGGCTGCAAAATATTTTTTAAGCCTCCTGAGTGTTTTAAATCTTTCATACGATGATGTGAGCAAGGCGAATAGAACCAAAACAATTAAACTTGATATTGAGCGTTTGGGTGATGACCAGTGGATTGATAAAATCGTGACGTTTTGCATGGAAAACAGCCTTGCCGTGGCTTCTCAAGAAGATAATGCCGCGCTTTTGCAACACGCCGTGGAAAAAGGATTTCCCAAAGGGAACCATCTTATCATTACCACGGATATGACGGATAAGCGCCGGAAGCTTTTTAAAATCATCCTGGAGCAGGGGATGATTATCGATTGTTCCGTTCCCACAGGGGATCGCCGGGCGGACAGGATGGCCCAGGAAGTGGTTCTTTCAGAAAGGATGAATGAAATCCTTGGGCAATCCGGGAAAAGAATGGATAAGAATGCATACATGGCCCTGTATGAGATGACCGGTTTCGACCTCCGAACATTTTCAAATAACCTTCAGAAGCTGATCAGTTATGTGGGAGATAGAAAAAATATAACGGCCGATGATGTCCAGTCAGTTTTAAAGCGCACAAAAAAAGACCCCATATACGATTTAACAAATGCCGTTTCAGAAAGAAACATGGAGACATCACTCTTTTTTCTGGATACGCTTCTTGCGGATAATCTTCATCCGCTTCAGGTTCTTGCTGCAATAACAAATCAGATTCGAAGGCTGTTGCTGGTCAAGGATTTTGTTAAAAGTCCCCATGGCCGGGAATGGCATGGAGGCGTCCCGTTTCATGAATTTAAAAGCAGGATTATGCCCGCCATCCAGGCTTATGACGTGGATCTTCAGGGGCAGCTGGAAACATGGGACCGAATGCTTTCAAAACACACGGGAAAAGATGATCAACCATCAAAAACCAAGGGTAAAAAAAAGAAACTCCGGACGGCTACAGATCTTGTTATTGCTAAAAACCCTAAAAATCCTTATCCCGTTTATCAGATGCTCTTAAAGTCCGAACGATTTGCCATGGATGAACTTATTGCCGTTCTTGAGTTGTTGAGTCAAACCGATTTGAGTCTGAAATCCACGAGGCAGAATCCCAGATTGCTGTTGGAAAAATTGATATTATTTATTTGCCAAGAGCAAAATAACGTGAACTCGGGGTAAACGCATTTGGTTTTGGTGTAGGGAGAACGCTCCGCCACGGCGTGTATCTTTTTCCAACCCACTGAAACTTGTGCTTAAACACCCGTAAGCCCGAGTCGCGCCAGGATGTAAATCAAGACTGTTGTTTGCTAAGATTGCCATGGATATTAGGTTTCAGGTGTCAGGGTTAAGGGAGAAACGAGGTAACCCATAGCAATTATATAGACGTGGAGGATCTTGGGGTCTATAAAAAGTTGTATCGGTTACCTGACACCTGACACCTGACACCTTTTCACCAAAGCTAAATACGTAGCGCAGACGAACATGAATTTTCATATTTCCAACAGCCGTGATTCATACCCAACTAAAGAGCAGAGGCCGGCTCGATCGGATAAGGGGTTTTTTAAATGGGATTTATAAGGGAACAACAGAAACGGCTGGCCATACGGTTTTTAAGCTGGCAATACGAGAAAAAAAGGCTGCCCATACCGGCCCGGGTTGAACTTGAGAGACATGCTTCCGGGATCGTTGAAGATGCCCATCGAATCGCAAGGGAAAGAGGGCGCAATGTCATGTCCATCATAAAGGAAATGATTGCCGATCTGAAACCATAGGATAGGGTGTAAATCAAGACTGTTGTTTGCTAAGATTGCCATGGCTATTTGGTGTCAGGTGTCAGGAAGCATGTTCAGAATTAATGGGCCAGCCCTGAGGGAACGATTCATCATTTGCGCCATACACTGCTGTTTCCTCAGCTAACTGCCAGCGGCGTCCTCGCGCTGGGTCTTTACGCTCCAATGTTTTCTCCAATCCATTCAACATACGAATGCATTCAGTGTGTAACCGACACAACTTTTTATAGGTCTCAAGATCCTCCATGTCCATATAATTGCTATAGGTTACCTGGTTTCCCCCTTATTACTGACACCTGACACCTGAAACCTGACATCGAGCACGGTTTGTCAATAGACAAAGATCAGCGGTTACCGACGGCCTTGATTTACAACAGTTTCGGTGTGTTTCAGGTTCTGATAGAGATCTCTGGCACGGTAAGAACTGCGCACCAGCGGCCCGCTGGCAACCTCGGAAAACCCCATTTTAAGAGCGGTTTTTTTCCAGTCATCAAATTCTTCAGGGGGAATAAAGCGTTCAACTTTCAGGTGTTCCCTTGTGGGTTGAAGATATTGGCCAAGGGTCAGGAGGCTGCATCCAGAGTCAAGAAGGTCCTGCAGGGTTTTTTCCACTTCATCGGGAAATTCTCCGAGTCCGAGCATAAGACCTGATTTCGTAACAATGGAAGACTGGTAATGCGTAGCGCGCTTCAGTAGTAAAAGGGAGCGTTCATAGTCGGCTTCCGGTCGAGCCCGGGGATAAAGCCTCGGGACCGTTTCAAGATTATGGTTCAATACATGGGGATGAGCCTCTATAACCGTCTGAAGCGCATGTTTATTCCCTTGAAAATCCGGGATCAAAACTTCCATAAGCGTATGGGGGATTTTCGCGCGGATTTCTTTTATTGTTTTTGCAAAAAAATCGGCCCCGCCGTCAGCCAGATCATCCCGGGTGACGGAAGTGATGACCACATAGCGTAATCCCAGGTCTTTTACGGCTTGGGCAATCCGAACCGGCTCTCCGGGGTCCGGGGGGGCTGGCGATCTTACGTGGGCGACGTTGCAGAACCGGCAGTTACGGGTGCAACAGGGCCCCATGATCAGGAAGGTTGCCGTGTGTCGGGAAAAGCATTCCCAAAGGTTGGGGCATCGGGCTTCCTGGCAAACCGTGTGAAGCCGGCTGTTATTTAGGAGCGCCCTCACTTCTTCATAGACGGGTCCTGTTGGAAGACGCCGTTTAAGCCAGCGGGGTTTTGCTGCCCACTGTTTATGTGTCTGGTTTTGATTCATTTATTTTCAATTTCTCAAGGCGTGTCATTATCAGTGTAATGTCAAAAACCGCTTTTAGATGGTGCTTTACCCTCTTACGTACTTGCTTCATGGATACGTTTCCGGAACGCTCCAACTCCATAGAGGTAATCTCGGTATTCTCAAGACCGCAGGGAGTTATCCACTGGAAAGGCTCCAGTGAGGTGTTGACGTTTAACGCCATGCCATGAAAGCAAATACCCCGCCGAATAGCGATCCCGATGCTCCCCAATTTTTTGTTGCCGACCCACACGCCTCTGTTAAGGGGATTGCGTACCGCTGTGATTCCCCAGTCTGCGGCAGTCCGGATCATAACCTCTTCGAGATTTTCAACATAACGGACCACGCTCAGCTTGGCCGCTTGCAGATGAATGATGGGATACACGACCAGTTGGCCGGGTCCGTGAAACGTAATATTGCCGCCCCGTTCCACCTGGATCACCGGAATGACGGCTTTTTCTAGAAAATTTTCGGAAACCCGCAGGTTGTTCAATCCCCCCCGACGGCCCAGGGTGAAAACAGGAGGGTGTTCCAATAACAACACGACGTTTTCTTGGATAGTTTTGTGATATTTTGCAGCCACAAGATTACTCTGCAGATGCCATGCCTCCTTGTACTCGGTCACCGGAAGTTCAACACAGAGCCATTTACGATCCGGCGCCGGTTCTTGAGCGTTTTTAATTTGGTTTTGGCAAAGTAACATATTTATTTAATCTTGAAAGCCCGGTCCTCTTGGTCGGGATTCTTTACTTACCCCTGTTATTCTCTATCCAGAAATTGCAGCACTGTTTTAGTAAATACCCCCGGGGCTTCAGCCGGAATAGAATGCCCGATTCCCGTGAGGTGGTTATGCCGTCCACCACAAACCATGGCCAGTTCCTTGGCGTCCGATTCGTTTATTAGCAGATCATCGGAGCCCGAAACAACCAGGACAGGGTGATGTACATGTTGTGCGATTTGGGACAATGGGGGATAAGCACTTATTGCCTCGAGATGGGCAATGATCGCCTGTTTTTTATTTCGTTTGACGATGGCTTTTACCATATTGACCAGGTTTTTTTGCTGTTGCTTCAGAAAAAATTCTCCGAAAGCAACCGGAAGCGACACCCATGCCAGAGTCTCAAGATCAGAACTTTTTAGTACGTTAAGCCACGACTGAAGAATCAGTTTGGTGCGACAGGTCTGCCTGGTACCGGCACTGCACAATACAAGCCGATCTACACCTTCCGGTGAATGAGCGGCATAGGCAAGTGCTACGTTCGCCCCGTGGCTCAATCCGATAAGATGCGCCTTTTCAACTCCTAGATGTTTGAGTAATTCGGAGAAATCCTCGGCGTGTCCCTCCAGCGATAATTTGCCTTCCCCCAAATCGCTTTTTCCCTGGGCTCTGGCATCGTACATCAGCACCCGGAACCGATCTTTGAAGGCCAGAGAATATGGTTTCCAATATACGGTATTCTGAAGGGTTCCGTTCAGAAAAGCAACCACCGGCTTGGATGATTCAAACCCTTGCGTTTCATAGAAGATAGAGCAACCGTCTTTTGTTTTGAAATATGGCATGTCAATCTAACCCGGATAAACCGGAAAACTTACAAGTGAGCTAAAGTTTGAAGTGAGCTAAAGCCCGCCCTGGTGCGACTAGTCCATGTATGTTGATATCGGCTATACATCATTGCAAATCTGCCTTTTTGAATATAGCGTATTGGTGATCGGTCTGGGCCAGGGTTAAGGAATTCTGTCAATTATAAAAAATCAGCGGAGCGAAGCGACACCATAACTTTAGGCACTTTAGATCACTTTACACCTAACTGTCGAAGCAATTTTTTGCCACAAAAAGTACAAAAATTACAATTAAGGAACTAAGGGGCTAACGGGTACCCGATTCTCATCCTGCCAGACAGGGCTTTCGCGCTGCGGTTACCTCATCCAGTCTTTTTACCTTGCAGCTTTTTGGGGCATCATGAAGCAGGTCCGGATTTTCCACGGCCTCATTGACAATGGCCTTGAACGCTTCAATAAATTGATCGATAGTCTCTTTGGACTCTGTTTCAGTGGGTTCGACCATGATGGCGCCGGGTACGACCAGCGGAAAATATATCGTGGGCGGATGAAATCCGTAATCCATCAGTCGCTTGGCCATATCCAGAGTCGCAACTTTATGAGCCGCTTGATGTTTGTCGGAAAAAACACATTCATGCATGCACGGTCTGTCGTAGGGAAGATGCAATGTCTCTTTTAGCATTTCCTTAATATAATTGGCATTCAACACAGCAAGCTGGCTGGCCTTTTTCAGATTTTCCGGCCCCATTCTGCGAATATAACTGTAGGCTTTTATAATAACACCGAAAGCGCCATGGAAGGCCGATATTTTGCCTATGGAGTCCGGATAATCTTTGGCCAGGATATAGGCGCCATTTTCCTCGACCACGCGCGGGACAGGAAGAAAAGGTTCAAGATGCTTTGCAACACTAACGGGACCGGAACCGGGTCCTCCTCCTCCATGGGGTGTCGAAAAAGTCTTATGCAGGTTCAGTTGCATTACGTCTATCCCGATGTCTCCCATTTTTACCACACCCATGACCGCATTCATATTTGCACCGTCACAATATACCAGCCCGCCTTTGTCATGGACGATTTGGGCAATCTTTTGGATGTTTTCTTCAAAAAGACCCAGCGTGTTGGGATTGGTTACCATGATTCCGGCAGTGTCCTGGTCCATGATTTCGGAGACGGCCTCCACAGAAAGGATTCCCTGTTCATTGGAGGTTACGGGCACCGGACGAAAACCACACAGGGATACGCTGGCGGGATTTGTGCCGTGGGCGGTATCCGGGACAATAATCTTTGAACGCTGTTTTCCCTGCTTCTTGTGATAGGCACAAATCATGAGCATTCCGGTAAGTTCTCCATGTGCGCCTGCCGCAGGTTGAAGGGTCGTCGCGTGCATGCCGGTAATCTCGTTAAGATATTGCTCAAATTCAAACATCATCTTGAGCGCCCCTTGGGACAGACCCGAAGGAAGAAGAGGATGCGCCCCTGTAAATCCCGGAAGGCTTGCCTGCTTTTCATTGGTCTTGGGACTGTACTTCATGGTGCATGAACCCAGCGGGTACATGCCGGTATCCACCCCGAAATTCCACTGGGCCAGTCTGGTATAATGGCGCACAACGTCAAGCTCGCTCAAATCCGGAAAGTCAGGACCTTCACCCATTAGTTCTTCATCAAGGGGGCAGGGTTCAACGTCGCGACGGGGAAGAGAAAATCCGCATCTCCCCTTTTTTCCTTTTTCCCAAAGGAGCGGCTCATTAAGAAACGGACCGGTGGCGCTTAAAGATTCTTTCATGATTTCACCTCCCTGACCAGGGCATCCATGTCGTCCTTTGACCGGGTTTCCGTGACACACAAAAGATAATGATTGGCAAGTTCAGGATAGTAAGGGGCCAGACAAAGACCCGCGATAATTTTTTTCTCTAAAAGGTGCTTGTGATTGGCTTCAAAGCCGGATGGGAATTCTACAACAAATTCATTGAAAGTCGGGCTGTCAAAGGTGATGGTAAATCCTGCCTTTTTCAGTTCCTTTTTGAGATATTCGGCTTTGTCATGATTGAGCTGGGAAAGTTTCCGTATGCCCGTACCCCCCACGGAAGCCATATACATGGCGGCCGCCAGAGCACAAAGGCTGTTGTTGGTGCAAATATTGGACGTTGCTTTTTCCCGACGGATATGCTGCTCCCTGGTGGCAAGGGTCAGCACAAACCCTGTTTTTCCATCCAGGTCTTTGGTTTTACCGACCAGCCGACCCGGCAGGCTGCGCATGTGCTTTTTGCTGCTTGCGAGCATTCCCAGTGCGGGTCCGCCGAAGGAACGGGGAATGCCGAGGCTTTGTCCTTCCCCGCCTACGATGTCGGCGCCTTGGCTGCCGGGATTTTTTAAAAGACCATACGCCAAGGCTTCCGTGAATGAAACCACAAAAAGGGCCTTTGTATCATGAGTCTTTTGCCCAAGGGCCTGGAGATTTTCAATACATCCGAAAAAATTGGGTGACTGGATGGCCACGGCCGCAAGATCATCCATTTCATCAAGCCCTGTAGCATCGGTGACACCGGTATTGAGATAAGGAAGTTCCACAACCTCATAGCCGGCGGGCTCAAAATAGGTTTGAACCACGCGACGATATAACGGATGAATCAGGCTTGAAATGGCGACTTTTTTTCGTTTGGTGATACGAACCGCCATCAGGAGTGCTTCGGCGAGGGCCGTGGCGCCGTCATAATGGGAAGCGGTTGCGACTTCCATGCCCAGAAGCCGGGCAGCCAGTGTTTGATATTCATAAATCGCCTGGAGAGTTCCCTGGCTCATTTCCGGCTGGTAAGGGGTGTATGATGTCACAAACTCGGAACGACCCAGCAGGTAAGATACCGACGCGGGAATAAAGTGTTCATAACTGCCTGCACCCAGGAACACTTTGTATTCCGGGGAAACTGCCATCGTGTGGGAAAGCGTGGACATGTGATGGTTTAACTCCCATTCGCTCAAGGCCTCCGGCAGATTTAAATCGCCATTGAAACGGCAATCCTCGGGCACTGTGGAGAAAAGATCGTCAAGCTTATCAACCCCCAAAACCTGAAGCATTGAAACAATATCTTCATGGGTATGAGGCAAGTAAATCATTTATTCCGCTCCTTTCAGTTTTTCCAAGCAGGCGTCATGGGTCATGAGATTTTCCATTTCGGATAAATTGCCGGGATTAACCTCAACAAACCAGCCATCGCCGTAAGGACTATCATTTACTAGTTCCGGCGATTCTTCAAGGGCGGTGTTTACGGCAATAATCTTTCCGCTAACCGGAAGGTAACATTCGCAAACCGCCTTGACCGATTCCACGGTTGCAAATTCTTCACCCTGTTTAAAGGTATCGCCCACCTGGGGCAACTCCACAAAAACAATATCTCCGAGCTGATCCTGGGCGTAGTCATCAAGACCTACTCTGATTTTGTCTTTTTCAAGCCTAACCCATTCATGATCTTGTGCATAGCGAACGTCATCCGGTAAATGTATTTCACTGATTTCTTTCATTAATTTTACTCCTTTTTATGCACTGTATTTTTAACCTGCTAAGAAATTTAAATCGATATCACATAACACGAATAAATGTAAATACCGGATTGGTGATTTATCTAAAACCGGGTTCTGGGTTCAGAGGTTCAGAGGTTCAGGATTCCAAGGTTCCGGTGGAAACGCATTTGAATCCCAATATAGGGAGACCGCTCCACGACGGCGTATATCTCTTTACAACCGACTGAAACCTGAACACTGACACCTTACGATTGAACTCAATAACCAACAATCTTGATTTACATCACCTGTTCAAGGTTCAGCCTTTAGTTGACGAAACGGTTTAACCCTGATATTAAACAAAACTTTGTGAGGATACCTCCTGTTACGGCGGTTTTGATCGGGTGCATTACCAGTTTGTTAATTGCTATCCAAGACTTTTTTGGTTTCAGGTTTCAGGTATCAGCTAATTCGTTTCTTACTCCTGAAACCTGACACCTGAAACCTGATTTCAAGGCTTTCGCTCAAAAAATGAATAAGTTAATGGGTGAAAAACATTTTAACAAATCGGCAATGCTCCCGTTTTGATTTGTTGATACTTCGGAGTTCTTTTTTTTGCAATGAAAGGAGATGATAGATGAGCGAGTTTTTAAAAACCGTTTTTTACGACCGGCACGTGGATTTGGGTGCTAAGATGGTGGAATTCTTTGGCTGGGAGATGCCCATGTTTTATCCCACCGGCATCGTTAAGGAGCACCTGGCCACCCGTAAGCATGCAGGACTTTTTGACGTTTCCCACATGGGTCGATTCATTATCCGGGGTGCCGGGGCGTTGAAATTTCTGCAACACGTTTTGACCAATAACGCTGAAGCACTGGATATCAGAGAGATGGGTGCTCAATATACCTTTATTCCCAACAACACCGGCGGGGCTGTGGATGATGCGTATCTTTATCGCTTTGTGGAGGACGAGTATCTGCTGGTGGTCAATGGCGCTAACATAGAAAAGGATTGGAATTACTTCCGGACGCTTCTGAAAGATTTCGATAAGGTAGAACTGACCGACCGCACCAAAGAGATTGCCATGTTGTCGTTGCAAGGGCCGAAGTCGCGCGATATTCTGGAAAGCATTATCCGGACCGGTTTGCTACCGGAACCCATGCGAAACGCCGTAAGTATTGTGACGATCTCCGGTGTCACGGTAAAGGTGGCCCGCACCGGCTATACGGGTGAACCAATCTGTTTTGAGCTCTTTGTCGATGCAAAGGACGGCTCGATGCTATGGGACCAACTCGTGGAAAAAGGAGCCGTGCCCATCGGCCTTGGCGCAAGGGATACCCTCCGGCTGGAGGCCGTGCTGCCGCTTTATGGCTATGAGTTGGGCCAAGACCCCGACGGCAAGGAAATTCCTATCTTTGCCTGTCCCCTGGCAAAGTTTGCGGTGAGCTTTTCTCCGCTTAAAGGCGATTTCCTTGGCCGTGAAGCGCTGGTCAGACAGCAGGAGGCGTTTAAGAAAATCATGTCCCGAGATTATTCAATCATCCAAAATCTGCCCCGGGTATGCAAGCCGATTGCCGTGGCGGGTCGAGGCGTGGCCCGTGAAGGGGCAAAAGTGTTTAAGGGGGACAAACATGTGGGCTATGTGACCAGCGGCACCATGATCCCCATGTGGTCGGTTCAGGGACAAGGGCTGGATTCCGCCCAGACCGACCAACATCAATTGCGCTCCATCTGTCTGGGATATATCGACAGCGACATTGTCGAGGACGAGCGGCTTGTAATTGAGATCCGCGGCAAGTTGGTTGATGCCGTTGTGGTGCGGTTTCACCTGCGTTCCGAAGCTCCGCCATACTCCCGTCCGATACTCTTCGATCAACAACTGCCGGTCGAAGGACTGCCCGCAGGCGATGCAGCGGCCAAGGTTCTCAGACTGCTTGAAAAGAGTGTGATGAACACTCGATGGCGACAACAAGAGTGCATCAACCTCATCCCTTCGGAGATGACGATCTCACCCATGGCCCGAATATTGTCGGTGATGGACCCCGCCTTCCGGTACGCCGAGCATAAGAAGGTGAAGGCATTCTACGACGCCGATATATTTTATTATCAGGGCACTGAATTTATCGCCCAAGTCGAACAGATGTTGGAAGAGGAAATGCGAAAATTCATGGGGTGCGAGAACATAGAAACGCGGCCGGTAAGCGGGCAAATGGCCAATACCGCCGTTTTCAGCGCCATGGTCGACTACATCAATCGCATGGATCGAAAGATCGAGCCGCGCCGAATTCGAAAAGTGATGAACAATCATATCGGCAAGGGCGGACATCTCAGCGCCCAGCCCATGGGCGCACTCAGGGATTATGTTGCCCGGAATCCGCATACGGAACGCCCGGCGGCGGTTAATTTTCCTGTGCTTCCCCATAACCGTCATAAGATCGATGTTCCGGCCACGTTGAAATTGATTGATGAACATCGGCCGGAATTGATCATTTTTGGCAAGAGCATGGTCATCCACAAGGAACCGGTGGCCGAAATCCGCAGGTTCTTAGACGATCAAAATATAGACACGGTGGTGATGTATGATATGGCCCACGTGCTGGGACTCATCGGTCCTCATTTTCAGGAACCTTTTGCTGAAGGGGCTGATATAGTCACCGGGTCCACACATAAGACCTATTTTGGAACACAACGTGGCGTTGTGGGGAGCCGTTTTCGGGAGGACGAAGTTCGCTATGAGCTTTGGGAAGCTCTGCTTCGACGAGTCTTTCCCGGATCTGTGTCCAGTCACCATCCCGGCACCTTGCTGGGGCTCCTCATGGCCGCTTATGAGATGAACCATTTCAAGGACGAATATCAGTCCGGAGTTATCGCCAATGCCAAGGCATTTGCTCGGGGATTGAAGGATTGCGGACTCGATGTGATCGGTGATCCGAGTATCGACTTCACCGAAACCCACCAGGTATTGATCGATGTGGGATACAGCAGGGGGGCGGAAATCGCTCGTCGGCTGGAAGCCAACAACATCATTTGTAACTTCCAGGCCAATACCGATGAAGAGGGGTTTACCGCCTCCGGCGCTCTGCGCACGGGTGTATCCGAGATGACTCGGTTCGGCATGCAAGAAGAGGATTTCCATGAACTGGCTGTAATGATCCATGACGTGGTGAAGAACAATAATCAGGTTATTGACAAGGTCAAGGATCTTCGGGAACGGTTCAGCGAGCTGCAGTTTTGTTTCCGTGACCGCGATTATGATGACGTGCTGCAGAAACTGCATGACTTGCTGTAAAGAAACGGATGAATGAAAATATGACGGTCTCGTAAAAAGTCCAACTTCTGCGTTGTGCTGCATTTCGCAATCATTCAACGTACGAAAAGTACGCCTCATGATTACAAAATTTGCACGCCTTGAATTTGAACTTTTTACGAAACCGTCTACATCGGACTTTTTACGAGTTCATCAAAATATACTTCAGACCTCTTAATTTTATAGGACTTATTGGTGACTCAATGAATGACAGAAAATCTGTTGAACCTATCAATACCCTTGATTATCTGGAAGAATTGCTTGGTAAGGGATATGTTATTAAGGGTCCGAGAAAAGATCCCTCAAGAGATTTGATTTCCTTCAAGGCATTTTTGAAAAAGGGAAAGGAATTTGCCCCCGAAGGTTGGCTGTCACATATGGGATATGAATTCATAGAGCCGAGTACATTTACCAAAGGGCATAAAATTGCTTATAAAATAATTGATGAATTTCCTGATGAACGATTCAATTCAAATTATACCCTGGTTAAAGGGAATAGAGAAATCCCTTTATATTTGAAAGTAGCAGTGTTGAAAGCGGAGTAAAAATCCTGTTCCAGCCTCCGGCCCGGAGGGAGGACCAGGATTCTTTACCCTAACGTTGCAAAAGTCGGAGGGTTTCAGAGCCAAGGCGCCAAGGGTAAAGAGCCATGTTGTTTATGCAACGTTAGGGTTTACTTAACAGGGCAACTGGTTGGCTTTGCTATTTTTATTGGAATTTGGAGCTTGCACTTTGGAATTTATTTGAAATTTGATGCTTGTGATTTGTTATTTTTCTCCGAGTCGTAGGATCTACGATCCGGAGGCCGGTTTGTCCGGGTTAAGTGATTATAAGGGGGTTTTATGATACGAGTCGGTGTAATTGGCGCCACCGGGTATGCCGGTGCCGAGCTTGTGCGGATACTTTGCGGTCATCCCGATATAGAGCTTACAGTCATAACTTCCCGCCAGTACGCCGGCATGAAGTTTGACACGATCTATCCGTCAATGAGAGGAGTTGTCAATCTTATTTGCGAAGAACTGTCTGTGGATACGGTTTGTGAAAAGGCTGATGTTGTATTTACGGCACTTCCCCACAAGCTTCCCATGAAATTTGTGCCGGAACTTCTGATGCGGGGAAAGAGAGTCATCGACCTTTCCGCGGATTTCAGGTTCAAGGATGTGGCTACATATGAGTCTTTTTACCAGCCCCATACTGCCGGAGGTTTACTAGAAAAATCGGTTTACGGACTTTGTGAAGTCTATTCCGATACCATAAAAAATGCGGTTCTGATCGGTTCACCCGGATGTTATCCCACCGGTGTACTTTTACCCCTGGTGCCGTTATTGAAGAGCAAGTTAATCCGGATCAACACCATTATTGCGGATTCAAAATCAGGGGTCAGCGGCGCCGGCCGAGGGGTGTCGCTGACCTCGCATTTTTGCGAAGTCAACGAGTCGTTCAGGGCTTACAAAGTCGCAGAGCACAGACATAATCCGGAGATGGAAGAAGTGCTGAGCCGTGAAGCAGGATCTGTTGTGAAGATTAGTTTTGTTCCCCATCTTGTTCCCATGACCCGGGGGATACTCACCACAATATATGCCGAGCCGGTTAAGAAGATAACACCTGAAGAGATTCAAAACTGTTGGGACTCTTTTTATTCCGGATGCCCTTTTATCCGAATATGTCATGGCAACGGGCTGCCGAATGTATTGCATGTTCGGGGAACCAATTATTGCGACATGGGGTTTAAGCTGGATGAGCGTAATAATCGTCTTATCCTGATTTCCGCCATCGATAACCTGGTAAAAGGCGCAGCGGGCCAGGCGGTTCAGAGTATGAATATTATGCTCGGACTTGATGAAACCGCCGGCCTTATGATGGTTCCTTTTCCGCTATAACCCCAATTGAGCCAAGACGCTCAATTGGAAGTTATTTATTGTCCGTTATTATAAAAAGTATGAACCACTATTTTATTTAATCTTGAGAACCCGTTCCTTTGAGCCAGGCCAGAGATATATGGCTCTGCCTGGGAGCTTTGTGTCTAAAATCACAAATTCCAAGCACCAAATTACAAAGAAATCTCAAATCTCAATATTCAATGACCAAAACCTTTCAGCACGAAACATTGTTTGGAATTTCGGTCATTGGAAATTGTTTGATATTTGTGATTTGATATTTGTAATTTTTGAACTTCCAAAAAATCAAATCCCCTCTGGGGATAAACCAAAGCCTGGCCCTCTGGAGCAGGATATTTACTGAGAGGTTACAGATGGTTAAACAAATGAAAAAGGAGGCTACACATGAAGTTACAACGCTTTAATTTCAAAAGGTTTAAATGCATATTCATAATATGTATTACTGTCATCGGACTTTCTTGCAGTTCAGGTGTGGTAACCGCAGGAACTAGCTGGTTTGAAAAAGCAAAAGAACTGGTTGGTGGTATTGAGAAAAGTGACAGCGGGAAAAGTGCGCTATCTGTTGATAACATTGCCGCCGGACTTAAGGATGCACTTCGCGTAGGTTCTGAAACCGTGGTTACGCAATTGGGAAAACCTGACGGGTTTAACGCAGATCCGGCGATTCATATTCCACTGCCGAAAAATTTTAAAACCGTCAGAGATACACTGAGCAAAATTGGAATGTCGTCTATGCTCGATGATTTGGAATTGCGACTCAATCGAGCCGCCGAAGTGGCGACCCCCAAAGCCAAGGCGCTTTTCTTGCAGTCCATCAAAGAAATGACCCTGGACGATGCCATGGGTATATACAAAGGACCGGATGACGCAGCCACAAAATATTTTCAAAGCAAGATGTCACAACCCCTTACCGAAACCATGCATCCTATTGTCGAAACCAGTTTATCACAAGTAGGGGCGGTACAGAGCTACGATAACGTCATCGGTAAATACCGATCGTTGCCTTTTGTGCCGGATGTTAAGGCGGATTTAACAAATTATGTTACCGAGAAAGGCATGGACGGAATCTTCCACTATCTTGCCCGTGAGGAAGCCGCTATCCGTCAAAATCCGGCCAAGCGTACCACCGATCTGTTGAAAAGTGTTTTCGGTGCGAAATAGAGACGGACCGGCGGTGAGGGTGGTGAGGGCAAGAAGATCAGAAGAGCAGAAGGTGTCAGGTGTCAGGATTAAGGGGGGAGTTGAATGGCTTCCTGACACCTGAAACCTGAAACCAAATAGCCATGGCGATTTTAACAGACAACAGTCTTAATTCACACCCCAGGTTATAATGGAGGAAAGCATGAGAAAACAGACGACTCTAATACCGGTTCAGTTGATTCTGATTGCTGTTTTTCTGGGGCCCTTTTTTGGAGGATGTTCCAAGGCATATTACGGCGCTATGGAAAAGGTGGGTATTCATAAACGCGATATTCTTGTAGATAGAGTAGAAGGCGCCCGGGATGCTCAATCTGAAGCCCAGGAACAGTTCAAATCAGCATTGGAACAGTTTGGCACGGTTATCCATATTAAAGACAGCAACCTGAAGAAGGCGTATGAAAAGTTAAATGCAGAATATGAAGATAGCGAAGAGGCAGCAAAAAAGGTTTCCGATCGGATCGATGCTGTGGAATCAGTTGCAGGTGCCCTTTTTGACGAGTGGGAGGACGAATTAAAACTCTATAAAAGCCTGTTAAAAAGCTAGCCGCGCCGCGTAGTTTCACCGGTCTTAAAGTCGATATTAGCTTAAAATCGACCTGGTTTTTGGGGCTTATACGTTATCGCTTACCTTTTTGTTCTCAGCCGTCGTTT
>Ga0222626_1000338_pt1 | contig 30042 bp, 22 predicted proteins | sample AntAcemetageno91_FD_179862 | JGI IMG/M metagenome (GOLD analysis project Ga0222626, IMG submission 179862) | Saline water microbial communities from Ace Lake, Antarctica - #91 | ecosystem: Environmental > Aquatic > Non-marine Saline and Alkaline > Saline | place: Antarctica: Ace Lake | collected...
TAATTCCTTTATCATTCAGGAAAGGAATAAATGGCTTGAGTATTTTAAAAAAGCGAGCTTGTTTACAGAAGATGAAATTGCAGATGCTCTGGAAGAGCCTCTTGTTGCAGAACGCCATGAAGCTCCTAAGCTCGCTCCTCATTTTTCTCTCCAATTGAAAAAGCTGTACCCAGGCATTAATACTATAAAAACTTTTCTTGATCCTGAAATACAGGAAATGATTGAGAACCTTACATATAATTATATCCGTCCGTTAAAGGTCATGAATATTACAAATGCAGCTGTTATAGTTGTAAATAACCGGACAAATGCTATTGAAGCTTATCTGGGTTCGGCTGATTTTTATGATTATAAATCCCATGGACAGGTTGATGGAGCAATTGCTGTTCGTTCACCGGGAAGCACTTTAAAACCATATTTGTATGCACTTGCTATTGACAAAGGACTTGTTACTCCTCATTTTATACTTTCAGATCTTCCAGTGAATTATGGAGGCTACAGACCTGATAATTATGATGCAAAATTCAGAGGCCTGATCACGATGGAAGATGCACTTGCATTGTCGCTTAATGTTCCGGCAGTTAATTTACTCAATGAAATTGATGTGAATTATTTTATTGAGAAGTTAGGATCAGCAGATTTTGGAAGTATAAAAAATAATTCAGCAAATCTTGGCTTATCAGTGATACTTGGTGGATGTGGTGTTAAGCTTACAGAACTTACAGATCTGTTTCGTGCATTCGCAAACCAGGGAATTTTTTCTAAGATGAAATGGACGAAAGAAGATTATGTCACAGGCTATGATACCTTGTTTACTTCTGCAGCATCTTATATGATAACTGAGGTTCTAACAATAGCGGAGCGGCCTGATCTTCCTGCAAAATATGGGAACAGTATACACCTGCCTAGAATAGCATGGAAAACAGGAACTTCGTATGGTCGCAGGGATGCATGGAGTATTGGTTATAATATGGAATATACTATTGGAGTATGGGTAGGAAATTTCCCCGGAATTGGTGTACCTGAAATGAACGGAGCTTCCCATGCAGCACCCTTGCTTTTTAAAATATTTAATAACATTGATTACGATGGTAAAGCTGAGTGGTTCATGCAACCTGATGAGATGGATTACCGCCTTGTGTGTTCAGAATCCGGCTTGCCTCCCCGGGATTTTTGTGATAACCTGGTAATGGATGCATATATTCCTGGCATCTCACCATCACAAAAATGTCAGCATATGAAAGCTGTGTTTTTAAGCCCTGACAGAAAAAAATCATTTTGCAGATCATGCCTTCCTGAAGCTGGTTACAGAAAAGAGTTAATGCAGAATCTTAGTCCGGAAATAATTACTTTTTATGAAGAAAATAATATTCCATACACAAAGATACCTCCACATAATCAAAAATGCTTAAGGGTTTTTGAAGATAATGCCCCTGTGATCACCTCACTGAACGAGGGTATTGAGTATATTTTGATGAAAGACGAAGAACAACAACTGATGCTATCATGTAGTGCTGAGAATGATGTTAATTTGGTTTACTGGTATATTGATGATAAATTCTTCAAATCTTCCCCTGCTTCACAAAAAATCTTTTTCAATCCCAAAGCCGGTGAAATCAAGATATCCTGTACTGATGATAAAGGAAGAAACTCCGATATCTGGATACAGGTAACAATTTTATAACTAGGTCTCATTAATTTTAATTACATTTATACTTAGTTAACTGATTTGTCGTTTGTCGCATATAACAATCTTCACCTTTATGAAGCAATTACGAATCTCTGCAGTCTCCTATATAAATTCACTTCCTTTTGTTTATGGCATCAGAGAATCAGGCCTTCTAAAAAATTATGAACTTAGTCTTGATGTGCCATCCATATGTGCTGAGAAATTAAGAAACAATGAAGTAGATATTGGTTTGATACCTGTTGCAATGATCCCTGAGATTCCTGATGGAAAGATACTGACAGATTATTGCATAGGAGCTACCGGTCCGGTAAGGTCTGTTGTTTTAGCAAGTAATAAACCACTTGATCAAATCAAGAAGATATACCTCGATACAGAATCAAGAAGTTCAGTGCGCCTGGCCAGAATATTGGCAGATAACTTTTGGAATATTTCGCCCGAATGGGAAGCAATTAATATACGTACTGGTAAAAAATTCAATGAAGAAGATGCCGTAGTTTTGATAGGTGATAAAGTGTTTAAATATGAAATGTCTTTTAATCACATATACGATCTTGCTTCTGAGTGGCAAAAATTCACTTCCCTTCCTTTCGTCTTTGCATGCTGGGTTTCCAATAAGGAGATACCTTCCAATATCATACAACAATTTAACCGTGCTGTTGCATATGGCGTTGATCATAAAATTCAGGCAATAGAACAACTTGCCGAAAAGAAATTTAATAATATTGACCTTGCTGAATACATTCAAAATAACATCAATTATGAATTGAATGAGAGAATGTATGATGGCTTGAAGTTGTTTTTGGATTATCTAAAACAATGATTAATTATTAATGGTTCATTGTTAATGAGAGTATAATATTGAACTTTTAATCTAAAAACCTGACAGGCTTCTTACCATTCAAATATATTTTCGTATACTTGTTTTATTTTCCACAATATCTGGAAGATATATTAAACGACATATGTATGCTCATTTATTACCAGCAAGCCAAAGGAAGTCAATGACAGAATAAAATTTGAAAGAAAAAAATATTAACAAAATTTAATAGGAGTAAAACATGTTTTTAAAATTATTGGACATTGTTAGAATTGTAGCTGTAGCAGTTGCATTCTTTTTTGGATACAAAATTGGATATGCAGAAGCATATAATCCTATTGCTCAACTACATTTTATGACTCCTATTATTATCGTTGCATTAGCAGGAATTTCTGGTTTAGAAGGTATCTTTTTTGCCAAGAAGGCAGCAAAGCTTAAGGGATTTGAAGCTGGAAGTAATTATCAACGACAATCAGCCATTGCATTGTTATCATATGCAGTAATTGCAATAATTATTTATTCCTGTAAATGGGGAATTAAGGCTGAGTTAGCAATTCTTTTCGCATTTATTTTCTTTTTCTTCTTTTCAGCAATCAATCATGGAGTTGAAGCAGTCAAAAAAAAGAATTACAAATGGCAAAATATGAACAGGCCTTTCATAACCTTACTTTTAATTGCAGGTCTGGTATATCCTGTAATAATGGCATTGAAAAGTATTTAATATTTTATTTTATCTAAACTGCTTTGCACCAAGAAATTTCTTTTATCAATCAGTAATTATTATTTTTTCTGACATAATAGTTTTATCGTTTTGTGTCAGGGAAATAAGGTAAATGCCACCTGGCAGATTATCCCTGTATATTGTAATTTCCTGTCCTGAGATATTCAATATTTCTTTTACTTTTTGCCCATATAAGTTATATATTGACAAGATTGCACTTTGAAAATTATTCTCGTTTCTTACTGTTGCTGAAATATTGAATGGATTAGGATAAACTGAGATTAATTTTCCGCTTTCATTTGAATGAGCATTGATTCCTGTAACAATTTGTCCAGCTGTAATAGCAGTATTAGGGGTTCTGTTACAAGCATAGTCTTTAATTGTTACGGATGGTCCGGCCATATTTACAGACAATCGTATCCAGCCATAAAGCCACTGTGATCCGTTTTTTATTCTTACTCCAAGGTATTTATCTGGTATCCCTATCCAGTTACCTTGAGACCCGTCATTCAGGATTGCATAATCAGGTTGTTCCCAGATTGCTGTTGAATCGATAGATTGATTAAGATCCAGGGCTGCTGGAAATGCGCCATTCATTAATACATCACAATCAGAAAATGCATTAACGGCTATCTGCATTCCAAACTCTGCCCAAATGGATAAATTTCCGGGTCCACCATAAGAAAGAGTACTGGTCGCAACTGAATCAATATGAATATCTTTTACATCCCAATTTACCACTTCAACATCAGGGATTAAATCCTGATAGAATATTTGAGAGTTTGTGCTTATGCTCAAGCCTGATATGGCGAACAAGATAAGTAAGAGCTTTATGTTTTTCATTTTACTTTTATCAGAGATTATAGTGCTGATCTGCACTTTTTTTAATCCGTAATTTCTAATTTCCTACCAATGCTATTTGATGATGTGGTAAGCAGATAATAAAAATATATTCCATTGTTAAAATTATTTGCAGAGACCTTCACCTTACTCATACCCTTCTCAACTTTTATCCTATTTACAACTTTTCCATTTATATCGTAAAATACTATCTCTCCTCTTTGCTCATTTTCGGGCAATTGAAAGTCAATAATAAAATGATCCTTAGCAGGATTTGGATATGGATCACCAACTTCTACTCTAGTATTTTGATTATTAATTAAACCAGTAGTTGATCCATTTAGGATACATCTTACTGAATATGCATTAGCTTTTCTATAAAATGCTCCTGAAGCCATTGTTCCCACTGAAGGGTAATAATAATAAACTGTCGAATATTCAGTTCCTGAAGTTGTTTGAGGTGCGGTAGTCCTGTAAACTCCATAGGATCCAATACTTCCAAAAACCCAATCTGAATAATTATGATAACTATAACCGGCAGCTGGGGCATTAAAGCCTGATGAACCACCAATTTGAATATCAAAGGCAACCGTTGCCGGATCAAACTGAGCAAAAAGAGTATCCCATTCTGACACTGAAGGTAAATGCCATGAATCCGGACATATCCCTTGAATCCCCTGTGTGCTTGTGTAGTCCATCATCTCATCCCATTGATATAAGCCCCCTAATGTGTCACAATTTAAACTATCGTTATCATAACAAAACTTTTCTATGACTGAATTATTAATCTGGACGTTTGCATTTGCCAGAGCCATAACCATTGTTCCTGCATTCAAATTTGCAGCTAACCAACATTGATTTCCAATTTGAACCGTTGGATATTTTTTCCCGTCCCTTGAATCAAGCAATGTATCGCCACAAGTAAATTGTGAAAATGAAGGAATAGCAAAAACAATTACTATCAGGATCAGTATTCGATTTTTCATAGGTTTGGAACTTTAATTAATGATAACTTTTTGTGAATAATTTGTTGATTTTGAACTAATTCTTAAAAAATAAATTCCTGAATTAAATTCAGACAAGTCAAGTTTTTCCGTACTATTATTAAATTGAATCTGAATATGACTGGAGTATTGCAACTGCCCATTTACATTATAGATTTCAAGCGAAACATTTTCGTTTTTTTGATTCAGTAATTCTAAGTTAATTTCACCATTAGATGGGTTGGGAAACAGCTTAATATTTTTGTTTTCAGAAATTTCCTTGATACCAATCGAGCCACCACCTGTAGTTGTATATAAAATTGTTCCGTCATGAGCCACCATCCACCCAACATTTAAATCATCAAAACAAACTGCATATAAATTCAGAGAATTACCATAGTTATTTGCTACCCATGTGTTACCTCCATCCACAGTCCATAGGAATGTACCGAACTGACCACTGATCCAGCCATTATTTGCATCATGAAAAAACACGCTAAAAAGCATTAAAGATGTTCCAGAGTTTTGGGCTACCCAATTTGCTCCTGCATCAGCAGTTTTGAAAATTTTTCCTGCCCTGCTTACCACCCAACCAGTGGTTTCACTTACAAAACAGACACTTGAGAAAGCATCAGTTGGTGACATGCCTGAAGTCTGTAAGGTCCAGGTTGTACCTCCATCGTTAGTGTGTAATATGGTTGCGCCATTTCCAACTGCCCATCCATTATTTGCATCAAAGAAGAATAACGACCTAAGAAATATAGTTACACCTGATGATTGCTCAGTCCATGTTGTACCTCCATCAGATGTATGAATAATGTGACCATTATAACTAACAGCCCAACCTTTATTATTATCTACAAAATAAATGTCTTTAATGTGACTGGTAATTGTAGAATTTTGTAGTGTCCATGTGCTTCCACCATCAGAAGTATGGTTTATCATTCCTGACAAATAACATGTCCAGCCATTATTTGCATCAGTGAAACAAATTTTACCTCCTGCATTTGATGATTGTGCGACCCATGAGACACCACTGTTGGAGGTATGGAAAATCCCACCTATTCCAACAGCCCAACCCTTGTTTGCATCAATAAAAGTTATATCGTTGAGGGAAGAAGTTGGTGAACTTTGGGGAGTCCATTGCGCAGCGAGTATATTCACTGCAAAAATAAAAACTGATAAGAGTAAAGGTTTTTTCATAATTCATTTTTTTTGATTTTATAATTCTACAAAATTATTTTAACCGATTTCCATAATCAATAGGTTAAATACCTTGATTTCATATCGGTAATTTAACGGATACTACCTTCAGAAAAATTCTACATACATCACTTATGTTATTGGTAAAGCATCAATGAAGCCGTCTATATTTTTTGTAATATATTTCTCCCCCTGATATACCATAGTTATTGCTTCAACAAGCTCATTTTTTCCGGTGTTCTTTGTTAAATATCCCGATGCTCCCGCTTTTAATGCCATGTTTAAATAAATCATATTATTATTTACTGAAACCATTATCACCTTTATTCCGGGAAAACCTGATACTACCCTCCTCGTCATATCAAGTCCATTCAGCGTAGGCATATCAATATCTAATAATATTATATCGGTATGTAAACTAATCAAACAATTAAATAATTCATCATAATTCCCAGCTTCTCCAATTATTTCAATGTTTTTTTCGTCCATCAATAATATCTTTATTCCCTCCCTGACTATGAGATGCTTGTCTACAATTACTATATTAATTCCCTTCATCGGCTACATTTAATTTTCTTTTACAAAATTAATGTGTGTTCAATAAATTTCAATCAGTTATTAAACTCAAATTTTAATAAGGGAAACTACTTATGAAGATAAAGAAGTACTTAGAGTGCCTTGAATACTTATAGTACTTAAAGCATTAAGAATAAATGCTGGGAAACAGTCAGAATAAGAGAGAATTCCAATAATCTTTGGGGTATAAATACAATGAGGTGGATAAATAAGTATTTACAATTGGATAATCTTGTGCTTTATTGCATATTTCACTAAATCGACAATCGATCTTAGTTCCAGTTTTTCCATAATATTATTTTTATGAGATTCAACTGTTCTTGCACTTATAAATAAACGTTCGGCAATTTCTTTATAACTCAGGCCCTCAGCAAAAAGCTCTACTATTTCCAATTCGCGTTTAGTAAGTTCCGCTTCTTCTTTTCCCTGTTTATCGCCGGTTCTTGCCCTGCTAATAAAATTTCTCAATACAGTTTGGGAAATTGAGTCGCTTAAAAATTCATTTCCGGAAGCAACCATATAAACAGCTTCCAGCAGTTCTTCGCGTTTTGCATTTTTTGGCAGATAGCCATGCGCTCCGGCCTTTAATGAATCAAAAACCGAATCATTATCAGTATTAGCAGAAAGAATAATTATTTTTATTTCAGGATATTCATCTTTAACTATTCTGGCAATTTCAATTCCTGACAATCCCGGCATCATAATATCTAAAATCAGAACATCAGGCTCATTTGTTTTAAGTAATTCAAAAAGTTCATCTCCATTTGATGCTTCGCCAACGACTTCAATATCCTTAATGTTCATTAATAGTATTTTAATTCCTTCACGAACAATATGGTGGTCATCGATGAGTATTACTTTTATTTTTTCCATATTTTAAGATTTTGTTGAAGGAAATTTATTAGGGTTCCCTTGTTTTAATAGGTTTTCAAGAAGTTCATAAGTTTGTTTTGCAGATTTTCGTATTGTTTGAATGGTTTTAAATTTATGGTCTTCGTTAATTTCATTAAAACTTTCCTCCAGAAATTCAGCAACAGTGATCAGCGTTCCAAATGGATTTTTTAAATCATGAGATATGATAGAGAACAATTTATCCTTGGAATCATTTATATGTTTAAGATTTTCCTCAGATTCAATTAATTTTTGATTTGCATTTCTTAGTTCGGAATTAATTTTAATTTTTATTCTGTATTGGTAAATAACTATTACTGCTATTATAAATACAAGGGAAGCAATAATATAAAGAAATAGATTTTGGTTTTTCTTTTTCTTAATTTCCAGATTTTGAATAGCAATCCTTTTCTCCTTTTTCTCTGTATCATACTTTACTTCCAGTTCTGCTATTCTTTTACTGCTTTCTCCAGCAAAAACACTATCCTTTAATGCGAAATATTTTTCTTTGCATTCCAGCGCCTTTTCATAATCGCCTTTATAATAATGATAGTTTGCTATTAAGCTATATGCTAATGCTTTTCCATATTTATAATTAGATTTTTCTGATAGCTCAAGTGCTTGTTCCCCGTATTCAAATGCTTTTTCCGGATTACTTTTTTTATAAATTTCTCCAAGTTCACACAATGCATTAATTCTCTTTTCTCCAATCTCTGATTTTGCAATATAAACAAGGCTATCAATACTCTCTGGATTTTCAGAAAAAGTAAATTCAAACAGACATAATAAAAGAAAAAAAAGAATTGTTTTTTTTCCAGGCATGATTCCAAAAGATATTTTTTGCAATATCAGAAAGTTAATATTAATTAAAAAGCTTCCACCCCTTATCTCCATGCTTCCACATACTCCTCTTGTATCTGAGTAATCGCCTTGGCAATCTCAATATATGCCTCATCTGCTAAATTAGCTAGTGAAACACGTATCGACCATTCAGGTGCGTCAAAACCACCACCGTTTAATAAAACTACAGAACATATTTCAGCCAGCCGGAAAAGTATATCTACAGGCTCGTAATTATCCTTTAGGTATTGAGCAAATTCTTTTCCGTGATTTTTTTCAGCCCATAGCATGATGTCCAGTTCAGCATAATATCCTGCTCTGTGAGGATTAGGTCTCAGTTCAAGTTCCAGACCTTCATAAAGTAGTTTCAAGCGATCATTGACAATCTTGCAAGTTAGCTGTTTATATGCATTTTCTTTATCCAGAATTGCAAATACAGAGAACAACATCATCTGTATTTGTTGGGGAAGAGACAGACCGGCAGTATGATTCAAGGCTACCATACGACTGTCGGCAACCATACGATCGATAAACTTAATTTGTTTAGGGTGAAGATGAATACTCCTGTACCTGTTGTGTAGTGTTTTTTTCTTATCTTCGGTCAGCTCCCCTATCTTCTTGTCAAAAATATTATCTTCATGAACAGCAATTACACCTAAGCGCCATCCTGTACAACCAAAATACTTTGAGAAAGAATATACACCCAGGGTATTATGTGGGATTTCGGCCATCAACGACCTGAACCCACTTACAAAAGTTCCGTAAACATCATCTGTGATGAACATCAGGTTTTGATTATCTTCTTTAATGATCTTTATGATTTTATTTCTTTCATGATCATTTAGTGAATAAGAAGGTGGATTGCTCGGATTCACGAGATACGCGACCTTAATACCGGAATCCTTCAGTTTTTCAAGCTCTTCATCAGGATATTCCCAGCTATGAAATCCATCTTTTGTGGTTCCGCTAGCCTGGATCAGAATTACTTCGAAATCAAATCTGTCCAGTTCAGGAATTTCAATATATGGGGTAAACACCGGGGCAAACAGTGCCACTTTATCGCCTTGTTTAAGCAAGAAATTTTGCATTAATGAATCAAAACAATAACACATGGCTGCGGTACCACCTTCGGTTGCAAAAAGATCATATATTCCTTTCGGGGGATTGCCACTACACATTTCCTGCATCATATAGTCATGAACAATAGTTTCCGGATGTTTGAGCATTCTGTCAGGAACCGGGTACTGATCACCTATAACCCCTTCGGCAAGTTCATGAACAAAAATATCAGGATCGAAATTATGTTTATCCAGGCCATACTTATACATTCCTTTCAGCAATTTTATTCCCGGAGAGTTAGTGTGCTCATCAAGAAACTTCTCAAATCTCCTGGCAATTCCTTTCATTTCAGGAATTCCTCCCAGGCCCTGCTCATAGTTCATCACCCTTTTACATTCTTCCAGGCCGAATGATCCCAGAATAAAAAAGGCTTCCCTGGGTGTTGTAGCAACCCAGTTTGGGTTGCCACGACCGGAGTTCAGCATCGCATGATGACTTTTATCCCTACTGTTTTCGGCAAGTGCAATGAGGCTGTTTTTAATTTCAAAAGGGCTCATCTGCTCAAGTTCTTTTTCTTTCAGACGTGTTGTTTTTATTTTTGCTATTTTTCTGTTCATAATAAAATATTTTCAGCTAAACAAAAAGACTATAATAATTCCGCATATTATTAATAATGTATTTCCAAGGGCATAGGTTACGGTATAACCCAATGCCGGCAGATTACTCTCTAGCGAGTCCTGAACGGCAGGAAGTCCGGCTGTTGTTACTCTAGCACCACAACAAACACCCAGTCCTATTGCCACATCAAATTTAAAAATAAACCTTGCCATGATCATACCCAGAAATAAGGGTATGATAGTAGCTGCGGCCCCTACCAAAAACAACGAAACCCCAACTTCCTGAAAACCCTGAACAAATCCCGGTGCCGCCATAATTCCTACTACTGCAATAAATGCATTTAGTCCAAGATTCATCATTAGCCATTGAGCCGATTCCGGGATTTGAGCAAAGGTTGGATGTTTCGATCTTAACCATCCAAATAATAATCCTGCTATTAGTGCTCCGCCACTTGTACTCAAACTTAATGTTGCCTTCCCAATATGTAACGCAAGAGCACCAATGATACCTCCCAGTAAAATTCCAATCCCAACAGTGATCATATCAGTTTTTTCAGTACCAACATCAGGATAGCCAAGAAGTTTTACTGCCTTGTTAACATCATCTCCCGAACCAATAAGATGCAACATATCCCCTTTATGCAAAACTGTTTGTCCGGAAAGAAATAACTCAATCCCTCCCCTGGTCACCTTCTGAAGAGAAACTTTTAACCTTTGTTTATGCTCACTAAGTTGGTGAATTGTCATCCCATCAACTTTTTTATTGACAAGTAAAACTTTAACACTGTTTACCTTAAAATCAAGAAGATTCCTGTCGTAAATTTCCTTACCCATTTCTTTCATCTCACTAATAACATATTCCCCTTGTCCCTGAAGAACAATATCATCATGAACCTGAAATTTATAATCAGTAAATAGATCCTGAATGATTTTACTACCTTTTTTACGGAGGCGATCAACATAAATCCTGTGACCTATAGACAGAAAGTAATCTTCCAGTTCTAAGGCAGTTTTGCCAATAGCAATTGATGTCGTTCCTAAGTTATAAGCCCTGAAGACAATATGGCTATACATATTTATCATACTTGGAACATCGCTTGAATCTATTCCCATTTTGGCTTCGAGATCACGACATTGCTGCCGGGATTTTTTTAAACCACCCCAGAACATTGGGCCTATCTGGGCAAGCAAAAATGCAGAGCCTATTGTTCCGAATAGGTATGTTACAGCATAGCAAACCGGAATTGCATTAACCATGCTTTGCTTTGTTGCTTCAGGCAGATTAAGAGAGTTAATTGTATCTCCACCTACTCCAATAACGGCAGAAATAGTTTGTGCTCCTGCCAGCAAACCGGCAGCCTGACCTGCATTATAACCCATCAATTTACCAAATCCGAGGGTCACCAGTAAACCGAACACACAAATCAAACTTGTAAAAATCAATTGTGGAATACCTGATTTCTTAAGACTGTTGAAAAACTGAGGCCCAACACTGTATCCTACTGAAAAGAGAAAGATCAAAAAGAAGATCTGTTTGAGATCCGATGAAATATCTATCTTCATCTGACCAACAATGACACCAATAAGTAAAACACTTGTTACTGTGCCCAAAGTAAAACTCTTATATTTTAATTTCCCTAATATGAACCCCAGCGCAATTGTAAGGAAAATCGGTAAAGCAGGATTTTCCTGCATCGTTTTTATAAACCAATCCATAACAAAAATTATTAATTAGTATCAAAAAGCTAATCGCCTACAAGAAACAAATAATAAATGAGCTATCCTTTAATACAATGAAGAATGATCTATCATCATGTAAAAATAAATTAAATTTTTATTTATGGAATATTTGATATGATTTAGTTTATTCAGATGATACCCATAACCTGGTTTTTAGGCCTTTAGTCTTTTTACTTTTCGACATTCATAATAATTTCGTATTTTTGTTTAGAGTATCACAATATCTGGAGGATAAAATAAACGACATACGTTTGCTTTGTTGGCTACACGGGTTTTCTTTCATCTAAAAAGTTACAATTTGCAAAGTTTTTATACTAAGGATAAAAATACTCTTCAATAATCCAAATATAATTGAACAGTAAGCCAAAAATAATATTAACAGAAGAAACCCACAAGGAAATGGATGTAGTAACCTTAAGGTTTAACTACAACCTTGAATTGATTGGGCATATTAAAAAGTTAGAAGGGGCCAAATGGAGTCAAAGCAAAAAGTGCTGGTATTTTCTGGCAAATAAAGGGATACATCAAAAAATCAGGGAGGTGCTTGGAAAGTATTCACAAATAGAATATAAGGGTACAGAAATTTCAGCAGATAAAAATAGATACTCAAAAGATGAACTGGAAGAAATTACAAAAAGCGGTACAGTTAATACCAACAAGCCCGACATAGTAGTAGAAACCGACTCTAAGAAAAACCAAATACTTATCAGTTTTAAATACGAAGAGAATTGGAAAAATGAGGTAAAAAAACTTGATGGTGCATGGTGGCACATTATGGCAAAATTGTGGTCGGTACATTTGAACGAAACGAATTTAGAAAGAATTAAAGAGATATTTACCTCAGAAAATTCAAATCTGATAATCAAAGAAATAGAGCATCTACCAAGCCCCAAACAAAAGCATAAAACTGCTACTGACCGGAGTATTGTAGATAAAAAATTCATTACTCAACTGAAATTATTAAACCGTAAAGAAAATACAATAAACAACTACCAAAGCATGGTTGCCCATTATCTTCAATATTTCAAAGGAGAGGATATTGCGACAATATCTGAGGAAAAGATGAGAAACTACATACTTGACCATCGTGAAAGACAGGGTTATTCCGAGTCGTATCAAAGACTTATGATAAGTGCTTTGAAGAATTATTATAAGATAGTATTTGGACGTGAATTAAAATCAGATGAAATACCATATCCTGAGAGATCAAGGCCGTTGCCTAAAGTAATTTCGCGAGAGGATGTAGAAAAGATGATACAGCTTACTGTTAATCCAAAACATAAAATGATATTATTATTCCTTTATGGATTGGGTTTGAGAAGAGGGGAGTTGGCAAACCTTAAGGTAAACGATATTGATTTCAAAAGAAATACGATAAATATATACAGAGCCAAGGGGAATAAAGACCGAACATTACCAATTCCCGGAGCATTATTAAAATACTTAGAAAACTATTTGCGTGATTATTTACCCCGGGATTATTTTCTTGTAGGGCAAGAGGGAGGCAAATATTCGCCGGAGAGTATTTTAAAAGTTGTTAAAAAATCTGCGGAGAGAGCAAAAGTTAAGATGGTCATCACGCCACATATTTTACGACATTGTTTTGCAACACATTCGTTGGAGAAAGGTATTGACTTACGATATATACAGGCAATGTTAGGGCATAAGAGCAGTAAGACAACGGAAATTTACACATACGTTAGCACAAAACAATTAAACAAACTAAGTAATCCTTTAGATGATATTAAGTTTTGAGATAAGAGTAAGAAAGGTTTTCATATCCTATGAAATTTAGAGGGATATTTGTATATTTGTTTTTTATATAAACAAGTTATAGCCAATTATTAAAAACCACGAAGAACTAAAACTTAAAATATGAAAGCTAGAAAAATATTATTATTAATCGTTTCTATTTTGTCAAGTGGAATTTTATATGGCCAAAAGACCGAATATTTAGGATTCCCGGCACAAATATCGTTTGTTTACCCGATAGGAACCACTGGCAAGGGAAGTATTAACTACTGCTATAATTTTTCTTTAAATGCTTTATCTGGTTCTACTGGTAGGATTAAAGGTTGCGAGATTGGCGGAATACTTAATATGAATAAAAGTAATATGATAGGGTTTCAGGTTGCTGGTATCGGAAATATTACGAAAGGAAATGTTATTGGAATGCAAACTGGAGGAATATTCAGTTTGTCAGATAGTTTGAGAGGTGTTCAAGTTAGCGGTATTTTAAGTAAATCAAGTGAAGTCAATGGAGTTCAAATTTCAGGAATTCTAAATTTGTCAAAATCAGCCAATGCAATGATTGGTGGAATAGCAAACATCAATAGAGACAATTTAAGAGGTGTTCAAATAGCTGGAATTTATAATCAAACCAAAGTGTTAAACGGAATACAAATAGGCTTGATTAACTTAGTTGATACTGTTGAAAAAGGTATTTCTATTGGATTGATAAATATTGTCAAAAAAGGATATTATGATGAATGGACAGTTTCTGTATCCGATTATCAAAATTTAGGTTTTAGTTATAAATCAGGAAGAAAATATTTCTATAATATTTATAATGTAGGAGTAAATTTTTTTGATGAATTGCAATGGGTTGGTGGACTTGGTTTTGGACATATCAGCGAAATTAATACCACATATAGTTTTCAACCTGAAATAATCCTTTACACATATTTCCCAAAAGATTTTAAGCATATTAGAGACACGTATATAACTCATTTAAAATTCGGATTTGTTCGCAACGTAAGTAATAAATTGGCTATATCATTAGCACCGAGTATTTATTGGTCTTTGAAATCCAATAAAGGCATTTACGATGATTATGGCTACAAACATAGCCCGATTAAACCTATATATGAATTTGATAGTAGAAATAGTAATAGTAGGATAGGCGTAGGTTTTGGATTAAGTTTAAGTCTTAATATCAAATAACTGGCTATAACACGCAATATAGCATAAAGCGGTGATGTGTGTAATTGGAGTGGTTTTTAAACTGTTTCAACTTCTTCTCATTTTGACAGGAAATCACTTGTAATCCGCTTCATGCCATATTGCCACCGTTGTAAGTAATGCCTGAAACTTTTTTCTTGTTATTAACGTTAACTTTAGTAGTTCATAAATTCGTATCTTTGAGCAATGGAACTTATTAGGAGACATATTGAGAAACTAAATGCACTGTGTGAAAAACATAAGGTTAAAGAGTTATATGCATTTGGCTCTATAATTACTGGTCCATTTAAAACTAATAGTGATTTGGATTTCCTTGTTGAATTTGATGATGTTGATCTTTACAATTATTTTGACAATTACATGGATCTTAAAGAGTCACTTGAAGAACTTTTTGATATAAAGGTTGACCTCGTTGAAATCCAAACGCTTAAAAACCCCATTCTTATAAGATCAATTGATCGCAATAAAAAACTTATTTATGGACGAGAGGATTCTAAAATGGTTGTATGATATTCGGGATGCTATTTCCGAAATAGACGATTTTTTTCTTGACTTACCCAAAGATTTTGATCAATACCGATCAAACAATATCCTTAAAAGAGCAATTGAAAGAAACCTTGAAATTATTGGAGAGGCAGTTAATAGAATTTTAACAAAAGATCCTGATTTCCCTATCGAAAATGCAAAGAGAATTATTGGCTTAAGAAACCAGATAATTCATGCATATGATAGCATTTCTGATGAAAACATCTGGGCTATTATTACTAAACACATCCCTATTTTAAAAGACGAAATCGATTCTATTATAAAGTCTGAAGAGTGAGGCACTACTTACAACACCGGTAGCCGTTGCACATCCCCTCTCCTCGAAATAAAATTGAGCTAAATAGAGCCCATACAAGGACTTTGTATTTTCCGAAATACAATATCAACCAGAAATTTCTATTGGTTATAGAGGCTTAAATTAAGCCAAAACATCAAGTTTTTCTGCAAAAAAGAAAGTATAGACTCCCTGGCCATACTTAGTGCTTTACCTTTTCTGAAGTTCAGATATTTTTTGAGGTTATATGCCATTCCTGCCATCAACATCACTTTGTTGGCCTGGTTTATCCCACGGGTGTTAACCTTTCTCATGGCTAAAAACTCTGTTAATGTGCCAAAGACCGGCTCAACAGTGCTGGACCTTTTGGTTTTCATATATCTGCCATTTGGACTATTTACCCTCTCAATAGCTCTTTCATATTCTTCTGTATAGTAGGTGATGGTAATTTTTTTCTCAGGAGACTTTCCTGTACACTTAATTTTATAAGGACAACCTTTGCAATCACTTGAACGTGTTAAATAGACTTTCTTTTTGTTGTTGTTTTTATTCTTATCAATAGTAATTTTCCTAAAGGTGACTCTCTTATTGTTTCTGCATAACCAATAGTCTCCTTCCTTATGATAGGTGAAACCTTCAGGACCTCCTTTGTAGGTGCCATGAGGTGGAATATAACTCTTGATATCAAGCTCCTCCAGGAATGCATAGTTCTCTCCGCTACTGTATCCTGTATCAGCTGCCATATTCTCCCAACTCAGGCCAAGATTGTTGAGTCTATTGTTGAGTTTCAAAGTTATTGACTGTAAACATTGGGTGTCTTTTTTATCAGCATAGTCTGCATGAATATGTGTGATTACATGGTGGGCAGTGTCTACGGCCATTTGGCTAAGGTAGTTAAGCTTGCGTGCTTTGCCAGGTTTAACAGAGATGCGGGCATCAGGATCGGTTGGGCTATAGTGGGTGTGATTACTGGTGTACTTGGCTTTCTTATTACGAGAACCGGGACGCTGGTCCTGATCTTTTGCCCATTTTTTATTACGACTCTTAATCTCTTTTAGTTGACCATCGCTGGCTGTAATTTGTTTTTGATCATCTGTGGCCCTATCCTCTTTTGCTTTTCGATCAGCAGAACTCATTGTTCGAATCTGCCTGATATGTTCATCTAAACTTTCTACAGGAACTTTGAGTTCCAGACTATCCATAGAGGCATTAGCTTTAACCGGAGCTGAATCTATACACTGGGTATGACCGCTTACCATACCTTTGTCAACACACATTTGCAATACATTATTGAAGACCTGTTGAAAGATCTCATCAGGGAACAGTTGGCGGGTACGGCTAATAGTGCTGTGCCAGGGTAATTCTTCATCCAGATCATATCCTAAAAAGTAGAGAACATCTAAGCGCATACTGCAATGGTTGATTAGTTTACGATCGCTGATAATGTTTTCAAAGTAACCCACCAAACACAGCTTAAAAAACACTACTGGATCTATACTTTTCTGGCCACAGTCTCCATAATAGAGTTTTGTGAGTTTGTATAGAAAACCAAGGTCGAGTGATTCTTTTAACTGACGGTAAAAGTTGTTCTCAGGTATTCGTTCCGATAATTGAAAGCTCATGAACAACTTCTCGTTATAGTCTTTTTTGCCTTGCATTTTTTATTTTAAATATACCAAAATCAGGCAGATCCAATTGCATTTTATAGTAATATTTATTAACATTGTAATGTGAATTGTGCAACAGGCACACCATGCATATGCCAGCTTGTACAGAAAAGATTTTGCCCGCACTGGTGGACCATTAAATATAAAACGTAAATTAGAGCAATAGTTTAAAAACAAGTTAGTTTCATTTACATCAAGAATATTAAATGAAACGCAATATAAGAGGCTGGTTTAATGCCATTGTAATATTGGGGGATTTAATGAAAAAATGAAATATTATAAAGATATCAAGAGAATAATATATTATAATTCCGGTGCAATAAGAGGTAATCTAGAAATGATAATTAAGTGTAGAGTAATAAGGGACGACGTCCCCTGAAAAAAAATCTTATCAATTATCTTTCACACAGCGGACAGAAAGACCATTACCCTTACTATAATCATCTCTCAAAACTTCCTGTAGGTCAAACCTTAATTGTCTGATAAAAGCATTATTGCCAGATGATGCAGTAGATGTCCAAAAAACTCCATCACCACCTTCAGCATAAAATGAAGCTGAGGTAAGACTACCTCCTGGTCTAGCAATGAATCCACTCTTGTTTGTAGCACCTGTATTTGGCCAAATCCAGTATGATGTACCTTCTTCCTTCAAATTACCTCCTACATCACTACCACGATATACACCCAACTTATCCCACTCCTGGTCCGGGTAACCATATTGACTATCAGCCTCTCCTTCTAAAATCTTCCATTCTTCATCACTGGGAAGATGCCATCCAGCAGGACAATCCGTTGTCGCGGTAGCCCAATTATATAATACTCCATAGATATTGTAGAAACTAGTTGCTTTTGCTTCACCCACATCTAGTCCAGTATATCCATAAACCCAATGGCATGGATTTAACATAGTCACTGGATGACAAACAGATGGTAGATATTTCAAATTCTCGGCCATCCAGCATTGAGTTCCTATTTGAACTGCGGAATAAACATGATTATCCCTTGGATCAACAAATGTTGAAGGACAACCTGTACTCTGCTCAAGTTCAACTGATATCTTATCGGAAGTGTTATTCCCGATACTGTCATAACTCAATGCTTTAATTTCATGAACACCAAGACTCTCAGCAGTTGTATTCCAATTAATAATGTATGGTGTATCTACTGCAGTGCCAATATTTGTTCCATCAACGAAATAATTTACTCCAATCACCGGGCTGTTCTGAGATTCAGCCTCTACTAAAATATTTACAGTTGCCCCCAGTTCAATTTTTTGATTGTTAACAGGCTGTATAATTTTGCAGGTTAAGGATTTATTGGTCGTTTGATTATTGTTGTCATCTTTTTTACAACTTATCAAGACGACTGATACTAAAATTAAGATAACCAAAATGGATAATAGATTTCTTTTCATAGTAATTTTTATTAATGAAATTAATTTCCAAATTTAATTAATTCTTTATTATCTTAATATAAAATATCTTTTTTTTACTATCTTAACTTTCTCTTTCGGGTGTATTTCAATATTAATCTTGATTTTTGTTATTGTCCAAGTCGTTATATGGAAATATCAAGTAAATAATGAGCTCTTAAAAGAAAGTGGGGTGAAGGGGCAAGCAACTGTTGTATATAAAAAGGGAAAACGAATTAGATACCAGTTTATAATAAATGGTCGCACATTTGAGAATTCCTATTTTATTGATGACAATAGTAATAAACAACCCAAGCAATAAACTATTAAAACCCCGAACTCTTCCTCTTAATCACTTCAGAGGCTTCAACCCTGGCTTTTTTAACATATTTATTGGTTACCTCCAGACTGGAGTGATCGGCGAGTTCCATTACTTCCTTTGGGGATATGCCATCTTTCAGTAATTGAATGATGCCTGAGTCACGTAAACTATAAAATTGAATTGCCATAGGCAGTTTAAGTTCATTGCGCAAATAACCCCAGTGTCTGGAGATATTTCTTGGATTTATACGATTTGGGCCAACAATAAAGTCATCAGAAAAAATATAATGTTCAGGATTATGATCTTGTAGGTTTAATTTTTCAAGATCCTCAAATACATAGATTGCAAATCAAAAATCGTTAATCCTTGTTCTTAAATCATAAGAGGGATTACTACGTTATCCCGTTAAAAGGGGCCTTGCAACCAAAAGGCCTGGAGTTGCGCTCTATGGGTTTTTCATGCATTAATACATTCAAAATCCTCAAATACATAGATTGCAAATCAAAAATCGTTAATCCTTGTTCTTAAATCATAAGGGGGATTACTACGTTATCCCGTTAAAAGGGGCCTTGCAACCAAAAGGCCTGGAGCTGCGCTCTATGGGTTTTTCATGCATTAATACATTCAAAATCCTCAAATACATAGATTGCAAATCAAATATCGTTAATCCTTGTTCTTAAATCATAAGAGGGATTACTACGTTATCCCGTTAAAAGGGGCCTTGCAACCAAAAGGCCTGGAGCTGCGCTCTATGGGTTTTTCATGCATTAATACATTCAAAATCCTCAAATACATAGATTGCAAATCAAATATCGTTAATCCTTGTTCTTAAATCATAAGAGGGATTACTACGTTATCCCGTAGGCGGGGGCCTTGCAACCAAAAGCCTGTAGAGCGTTGCTCTTCGGTTTTTTTTTATAATCCAAAACTATCAAACAAGTTTGGCGTTCTCATATAAATAAAAAGCCCGACACTACGTGTCAGGCTTTTGGTTGCGGAGAAAGAGGGATTCGAACCCCCGGAGGTATGACCCTCAACGGTTTTCAAGACCGCCGCATTCGACCACTCTGCCATTTCTCCGCTGCAAAAGTACAATATTTTTTTTATTCAACACTTTTTATGAAAAAAAATGAATTTATATCTTTAAAACTGTACCAAGAAAATGTTTATTCTACTAAAAATTTTTGCTTTGTATGGTGATAAATAGCTTAAAATCTTACTAATATTAGAAGTTTTCCGCCTTGTTATAATTTATTAGTACTTTTAACCCTGGTAATTCCTGTAAATGTAAGATAATGAATCCTCTTAATAATGATCCGGCTGATTGGAGAAAAACGATCAGTAATTACTCTAAGCCTGTTTACTTAAAAATCTGGTGGCAGATAGCAAATTCCTTTATTCCCTATTTCTGACTTTGGGTGCTGATGGTTTATTCGCTTGAGTATTCGTATTGGATCACACTGGCCTTATCGATACTCGCAGCAGGATTTTTGACACGCATTTTTATTATTTTTCATGATTGCGGGCATGGTGCTTATTTTAAATCATCCTTAATGAGTCGCATAGTTGGAATAATAGCCGGAGGATTGGTGTTTACCCCATATCATAAATGGCATTATCAGCATATGGTCCATCACCAAACTGTTGGCAACCTTGATAAACGTGGAATGGGCGATGTAACGACCCTTACTGTTGATGAGTTTTAAAAGCCGTTCTGCAAAACAACAATTAATGTACCGCCTGTATCGAAACCCGATAATATTATTTCTAATTGCTCCTTTTATTCTTTTTACAATCATCTTCCGAATCCCGAGCAAAAAATATTCACGAAAGATAAATCTTTATAGCCATCTTACCACACTTGGATTAATTGGAATGATCATCATTGTTTCATTCTTAATAGGGTTTAAAACCTACCTGCTTATACAGATTCCCGTTTTATATTTCGGGTCTGTATTTGGAGTATGGTTATTTTATCTTCAGCATCAGTTTAAAGATGTTGTTTGGGAACGAAGCGAAAACTGGGATTATAAGCTTATGGCCATGCAAGGATCGTCGTTCGTAAAGTTTCCAAGAATATTGCAATGGTTTTCCGGGAATATTGGTTTTCATCACATCCATCATCTGGGCCCCAAAATACCCAATTATAATCTTGAAAAATGCAATCGTGAAAATCCTATCTTTCAAAAAGAATCCATTACTTTTCTTTCAAGCTTTCAATCGATGCACTTTCGTTTATGGGATGAGGGAAAACATAGGTTGGTTGGGTTTAGGGAAGCTCTAGGTTAATTTAAGAATTTGGAAACAATTGATGCAATTTTATGAGGATGAAGAAAATGTAGGTTAAAAATTAATTTTTCCACTACTTGCTGCACATAATGGTCTGGAATTAGCTTTGATTAAGTTCAATAGTGAGGAACCTGAGAATGCCATACGAGAAATAATATAAATAATTAAATTTCACTTCCAACTTGTAAAGGCAGGGCTGCATCAGTCATTGCTCCAATTTTAACTGCATAACTGGTTCTTTTTTCTATATCTTTGTTGGTAATAATGTGAATATCGAGCAGTCCATCAGATTTATATCCTGTTCTTAAATAATTTATCTGATCCAGGCTTAGGCTCCATCCTTCAAGCCAGGATGTTAAATCTTTTCGCTGATTGGTTGAACCATCAAAATGAATAAGGATATCTATATCGCTTGAAGGGCCGGCAGTTGCATTTTTTGTGCTGCCAAATATATAAAATCCTTTTACGCCGAATCTTTTAGGATCAAGTTTTGCCGCAATATTTTCAACTGAACGCAATCTCCAGCGCCAGTGGATATCATGCCTTTTTTGATCTTCAATTATTGTTCTTTTAATATATTCCCGGCTTTGAAGTCCTTCTGGTTCCGATAGTATAGCTAAAGCCTTTTCCTCTTCAGCATTCATTAAAATATGTAATAATTTGCCATTTGTATTCTGAGAAACATCTATTACTCTAATAACTGATGACAATTTATCCAAATCTGGAAATAAATCTGTAAGAATATTTTTGGAGTTTAATATGAACTCTTCCTTAAATAAAACTTCTGAATCGTCTGGGTAAAGTGGAAGATAGAGAATATTAGATTCAACAAGGTCTTGAAAAAAATGTGTACCAAAAGAAAGCTCAGGAACATAATCCTTTTTTTTACGGGCAATTTCAATGAGCATAGAAGTATTGTTGATTTCGGAGTAAGTGACGCTAACACCCAACTTAATATCACCACGGCTTCCCCATCTACCAGGCCCCATTAAAATAAACTGGCGTTTTGGGAGAATTTTATTTAACCTTCCAATTGCCCTGCCGACAGATTTCAAATCCTCGTAATTTGATAATTCACAATATTCCTGTGGATTAACATAAACAATATGGGTAATGTCGTTAATAGTCCCATTTGAAATATATTTATTTGCTGAAAATATTATTTGTTCATTTGCTATATTATCAGGAATTAAAGCAGGCTTGGATGTTGTACGGTAACTCTGTGACCTGCATTGCAGTAAATAAAAATCATCACCATCATGAGCAAACTCAATATCTATAGGATAACCAAATTCATTTTTAAGTATATTAAGTATAGATTGTGTTTGCTTTAAAAAATCAGTTTGATGAATCAATCCTTCAAAAGTTACTATAAAACTTTCCTTTTTAAAATCAGTTCCAATTTTTCTTGGTGGCTTTATATAATCTTCTTCAATAATTGATACAATATTGTTAATTGCAGGATAATCAGTTCCTATCTCTTTAATAAACTCTTGTACATCAACAGTTTCAAACACATTTGTTTTTAGATTAATTACATCCAGTTTATTTGGTGAATACCTGATAATCTCATCTATTGTAACATTAACCCGTAAATTTGGCTGTCCGGGAGCAATTAAAATTGGATAATCATCACTTAAACGATCAACCGCTCTTGTTCCCAATCCGGGAACCATGCGTACAAGTCCGTCTTCAGGTGATAATCTACTTGACCATCTAAAGTCATTTTGACTAAAAGCTACACCCGCAAATGCTGGCAAAAAATAATCTCCCACTCTTTTACCAACCACTTCCTGTATCATTATACCCATTTCTTCATGGTAATCTAATAAACCACGTTCTGATCTGTATTCAATAGGATCGGGGCCAAATGTTGATGCATACACTTCGGCAATTGCATCCATTAATTCTATCAATCTATTTTCTTTAGTGCCATGATTAGCGATGAACAGACTTTTATATTTACCAGCAAATACTGTACCTAATCTATCCTCTAATAAACTAGAACTACGAACAATTAATGGAACTTCACCAAAATCATCCAGTGCTAACGAAAGTCCTTTAATAATCTCCGGAGTGAAAGAGGAATTTTTAAAAACATGCAAGATATAAGGGTATTCTTTTCTTATCTGGTCAATATCTTTATATTTCTGTTCCATAATATCCTCAAGATTATTATATTTTATAAAATTGAGAATGCTGTCGGAAGTTAAATACCAGGTCTTTGGTGTCTTAATATGATGCAATAATTTATCTTTCAGGGTAGTTTTTTTTAATATTTGCTGTGATAAAAACAATCCTGAGCCTTTGCCTCCTAATTTCCCATGACTTCCAACCGAATAAATTATTCGCTTTATTAAATCATTAAAATCATCAACTTCAATAAATTGCTTGGCAATGTTGATAAAATTATGTTGATCGCTAAGAATACGGCGTATAAGAGCTATTCTGCAGTTTTTTTCTCTTGGAGTAGACAACTCCAGACCCTGTGGTACAAGATGATGAAAAAGTTCAATAGCGTTGCTAATTTCAACAAAGGAGGATCCTGCGCCTTCAATAATATTTACTAAAAAACTCGAACGATCTTGTTTGATCCATTTATGTATGCTGTTTTGGATTTCTTTATTGCTTAAGTATTTGCCCGCAACCTTAAAAATATCATAACTTACAGATTGTAGGTCTTTTTCTATTTGTTTTTGATAAGGCCGGTTTTCATCTACTATCAATCCGTCTTCTTCTTTATAAACAGGTACAAAATGTTCGAATAGTTGTTCAGCTTCACTTATTCCACTCCAGCAAAGATAATTGACCATTTTCCTGGAAATGCGTATCAATAATTTCGGATCTGTTCCTTTCAACATTTCAATGATTACCCACCATTCTTGTTTTGAATTTATCTTATATTGCTCTTTTTCTTCAAAAACCAATTTTAAGTGTTGATGAAATAGGTATGATCCAATTTGTTCAGCTATAGTGTTTATGAGTTTTCGTTCCTCTTTTAAAAAAGGACCTTCATCAATATCTGGTCTTTCTTCTAAATAATAGACACTAATTATTCCAACAACTTCATTTTGAACAACTATATTTGAATTCAATTCCCAATTTGACTTTTTAAAGTTTTTTGATTGAAATATAGAGCCACTATATACTATTTTAATCGCACATACATCAGGGTACTGCCAAGCTGGCGGTATTGCTTTAATTATCCCCTGAAATATTTCATTTGTACTTTTCTTGCTTTCTTTTAAAAGTTCCTGAATTTCATAAAGGCAATCTAATTCCTTTGCTCTTTCCTTTAGATCATCAATTAATTTTTTTATGGGCTTTTCAGAACTCATCGTATTTAGATTAAAATTTACTTATCAAACCCTTGCTGGTCCTTCCATCAACTTTTATTTTAAGTGCTTTTTTAGTTCTAACATGATTTACAAATCGGGTTTCTTCAACCAACTCTTGTTGTGCTAACCAATCCCAGTCAATAGAATATTTGCCAGCAAATGGTATTGAAAAATAACATACCTTGAAACTGGTAACATTATGAAAGAAATGAGACCCCTGGCTCATTTCTACATAAACATTTTCCATAGTAGCTTCGATAATTATTTTTGCTCCGGAAACCTGGCCCCATTGCACAGGAATACCTGCTGACGGGTCTGATGTTCCCCATCTTCCGAATCCAATTAGCACATAAGGACGCCCTTCATTTATTAGTTTGTTGTTAATTGATTCAACCTCGTCTGCCATTTGCTTTGTAAACCTGGTATTAAAATTATCGGGAATTAAATAAACAATATCTTTAATATTTTCAATAATACCATTGCCAAGTACACTTTCTGATGCAGCTAAAATCCGGTTTCCTGTCAATTCTCCCGGTTCAATTTTAACTTCTTCGGTTGAAACAACCATTGGTCTAACTTGCAAAAACCCAAATTTACAGTGAGTTTCGTTGTTTTTATCATTGGTAAATGTTAATGCAAATTCAATTTCTACAGGAGCTTCTAAAGCGTTTTCACTTACTTTAAGTAGAGTTTTAATTAAGTTATTTAAAGGAATTACCTTGTGGATCAATAATGGTGCAAATGTAAGTATCCTTGGGCCTGCCCCGCTTAAACCGTGCCAAACCCTGTCTGCAGAAGCATCATAAGTAGAAACAATATGTTTCAGGGAACCATCTGATTCAGCATCTGAAATATTATTATAAATCATGTACTCTGTTTCATTAATAGGATCATATTGTGGAGGCTTCCCCATATTTACTGCCCAAAAATTGGTTTGGGTCTGATTTAGCATTTCACTTGGTGAAGCAAATGGTGGATTTGCTTGTGGAAATGATGGCGAATATGCCCATGAAATGCCACCATCTACAATAGTTTTTCCTAAACCCAGGGCTAAGTTTACAACACCATCTTCTGGTTTTGCATGTCCTATAGTATAAAAATTATAAGAACGGGCAACACCTGATATTTCAGGATAATACTTATCACCGTAGCGAGAACCAACCATTTCCTGGATGATAATTGCCATTTTCTCATTTTCTGTTTTATGCCTGGTTGTCTTAATATAATCTTTAGCTGCTTTAAAATATGTCGATGCATAAACATATTTAATGGCTTCAACAAGTTTTCGAAAACGGGTATCTATATCATGTTGATTATTTGGAATCATTTTAGTGCCGTATACACCGGCAAAAGGTTCATACATGGCGTCTTCAAGCATGCTAGAGGATCGTATGGCCAATGGCTTATGGACATTAGAAATTAGTGTCCTTAGATCGCCAAGTATTTCAAATGGTAAATTTGCTTTTTGAAATGCGAGTGCTATACGATCATCAGGGGAATCTGATAAAGCAATTTGATGAAGATCATTTTGTTTCATAAAAGAATCAAAGATGTCGGTACATATAATGATCATTTTAGGGATACTGATTTCAAATCCAGGGAATTCTTCTAAATTGATTTCTGAATCCAGAACATTATTAATAAAAACCAGTCCGTGAGCTTTACCCCCTAAAGATCCTGACCCAATGTAACTTATTTGTTTTTCGGACTCAAAAAAATTGGAATCAAATTGTAATAGCACGTTTTCACTTAAACCAGTCATACCATACATCTTTTGTTATTCAAAATCAATAATATTCTAACTATACCCATCCACGATCATGACATGCACGGGCAACCTTATCAACAGAAATGACATATGCAGCATCTCTCATATTTAATTTATTTGATTTTGCAAAATCGCTGACCGCGGCATAAGCAGCACTCATTTTTACATCTAGTTTAGCCAGTACTTCATCCTTTTCCCAAAAGTAATTCATATTGCTTTGTACCTGCTCAAAGTAGCTGCATACAACTCCACCAGCATTTGCCAGAAAATCTGGTATTATCATTATCCCTTTTTTATTTAAAATGGTATCTGCTTCGGGGGTTGTAGGTCCATCTGCACCTTCAGCTACGATTTTTACATGTTTGCTGATTTTATTAGCATTATCTTGAGTAATTTGGTTTTCTATTGCAGCCGGTACAAGAATATCCACTTCCTGTTCCAGCCATTCCTCACCTTTTAACAGTTCATATCCTAATTCCTGTGCTTTGGTTTTGTCGATACCACCAAAATCGTTTGTAATCGAATCTAACTCTTTAAGATTTAATCCGTCTTTTTTTCTGAAAGAATAACTTTTCTGATCATCATTGTCCCAGGATGAAACACAAACTGCTTTTCCACCCATCTGCTGATATAACTCAATTGCATATCTTGAAACTTTACCAAAACCCTGAAAGCTTGCGATAGTATTTTCTGGTTTTATGCCTACTTCTTTTAAAGCTTCTCTAACAGATATTATTATTCCGTACCCGGTTGCCTCTTTTCTTCCAAGAGATCCACCCATACCAACAGGTTTACCTGTAATGAAACCAGGATGTCTTTCTCCGCAAATTGTCTCATACTCATCTAACATCCATAACATGTGTTGTGAATTGGTCATAATATCCGGAGCTGGAATATCAGAAGATGGTCCTACATTTTTTACTATTTGTCGCACCCATCCTCTGCAAATTTGCTCTTGTTCAGATCGACTAAGGTGATGGGGATCGCAGATCACACCACCTTTTCCTCCACCTAAAGGAATATCTGCAACAGCAGTTTTCCATGTCATCCACATTGATAAAGCTCGTACTGAATCAATGGTTTCTAATGGATGGAACCTGATCCCTCCTTTGGCCGGGCCTCGTGCATCGTTATGTTGTATTCTGAAACCACGAAAAATTTTTATATTGCCATCATCCATATGCACAGGAATACTGAAATGAAATTCTCGCATTGGACAGCGCAAAAGATCCCGGGTTGCCTGATTCAAATCAAGTAAATCAGCAGCATGGTCGAAATGTATTTGTGCAGTAGTCAACGGATTATAAATTTTAGTATTCATAAGACTTTTATTTGAAAATTTATTTGTATCCTCTCAAAAAAGAATGGCAAATTTGATAAAAAGCTAAGATTTAAGGATTTTTTCAGCTTCTTCTTTTTGATAATCCATTATATAAGGAATACCACTGATTTCGCTTGCTTCATGAGTTAATGATGCTAAATCATTTCGGGTTATGTATTCCAGTGCAAATTTTCTTGAACCGCACATAAGTTGACGAAGCCCCTGTGCGAGACGTTCATAATAAGTATATAATCCAATAGCACCTGTTGGCAACTTTTTAAATTCATCGTTTCCTAATTCTTTCTTAAGATCACTGGCTGTTACAAAAATTTTCTCTACAGAATTGCCAAAACGCTCAATGTAAACCGGAACCTGGTTAGCTTCGATTGTATTTCCAATTGTTTTGCCAACCATTGCTGCAGCAATAGGGGCACGGGCCATACCAATTAATTTTACAAATGGTGCACCAAGAGCAAGCCCTTTAAATATCTGATCTTCAAGTGTGAAACCTCCAGCCAAAGCCAATGATGGAACATATTCACCCTTATCAGATAAATATTTTGTGTATTTATATAATAATGAGTGTAATTCAACCGGTGGTACTCCCCATTCATTCATCATTCTCCAGGGGCTCATGCCTGTTCCTCCACCTGCACCATCAACTGTAAGAAGATCAATCTTATATTTTGATGAAAATTTAATTGCACGAGCAAGGTCGGCGGGTCCGTAGGCACCTGTTTTTAAAAAGATATATTTAGCTCCTGCTTTTCGTAGTTCTTCAGCTCTCTTTGCAAATGCTTCTTCCGATACCATACCTACACGGGAATGACGTTCAAATTCGGTAAAAGCACCATGTTCAAAAGCCTGAATAACAGTTGGATCAGTAGGGTTTGGTAAAACAACGTAACCTCTATTATATAGCATTTGAGCTTTCTCAAGACTTTTTATTTTTACTTCACCACCTATGTTTTTTGCTCCTTGTCCCCATTTCATTTCAACTACTTCTACTCCAAGCTCACTAATAGCATATTCCTGAACACCTAATTTTGTGTCTTCAACATTTGCCTGAACAATTATGGCTCCATATCCATCACGTTGATGATCTTTGTAAAGTTTCACCCGTCGTTTAAGGTCAACAGTATTAACTATTTTACCACTTTTAATTACTGATTCAACATCCATTCCGCCAACATTTTCACCAATTGTAAGTCCTGTACCTGCCAGTGCCGATCCTATGGCTAAGCCTTCCCAGTTGTTCTTGGCAATATTTGTTGAACCAATACCTGGTATTATCCATGGATAGCGAAACTTTATTCCTTTATCATGTCCAAAAACAACTTCAAGGTTAACAGCAGGAAAGATGGCTTTATCACTATCTGCTTCAATGCCCTGTGCTCCCACGGCAGTACCCATTATATTGAAATGAGAGTAATCGACTGGATAAGCTTTTTCTGAGGCTGTTGTAATTATCCCAAATGGTTGCGGATAAATCACTTCATGTCCACGGTAAGCTGATTTACCTATTTCACACATGCCAATACAACCATCAATACAGGTTGAACACATGCCGCTTGTTGGAACTACAGAATCTTCTGTTCTGTTTTTTGTCAGTGTTGCCGCTGTGGCGTTTATTTTTGTTAAACTCATAGTTTTTCCTCCATTATATTGTTTATTCTATTTATAAAATTTTTATTATTATTCTTGCTTCTCAGTTACACATGTCCCACATTCCCCTTTTAAGCCCATCCAACAATGATAGTTGTTTTCATACACTTCTAAACATGTTGGCTGGAGTGTATTTTGGCATCTGCCGCATAATACATTTTCAGGGTTTATTCCTTCACATCTTGTTGTACATGCAGGGCATATATACATACACCCGCCACATCTTCTACATACATCGGATGTTTTATCAAATGGTGTTTGTATTTTCAACTCATTGCCCCTGTTAGCAAATCCAATGGCACCGGCCATCATTTGTTCTTCACATATCCTGACACATAATCCGCAGTAAATACAACTTTCCCATTTTGGAGAAAACCGGACTTGATTTAACCCTATTTTTGCAGCTAAATCCTGTAATACTTTTGAAGTAGGACATTGTGAAATCAATAGTTCAAGAATCATTTTTCTTGCATTAATAACTCTTTTAGTTGCTGTATGTACAA
>Ga0222626_1000340_pt1 | contig 29933 bp, 17 predicted proteins | sample AntAcemetageno91_FD_179862 | JGI IMG/M metagenome (GOLD analysis project Ga0222626, IMG submission 179862) | Saline water microbial communities from Ace Lake, Antarctica - #91 | ecosystem: Environmental > Aquatic > Non-marine Saline and Alkaline > Saline | place: Antarctica: Ace Lake | collected...
ATATAGTATTAAAAGCGTTTCACATTGTTCTAATATTAAATTGCAGGGTAAATCTTTCACCCCGAAACGGTCGAACCTTTTAGGGTCGCTCGGGCAGAGCCCGAGGTTTAATTAATAACAATTAATACCCTTTAATTTTCTTACGATTGACTCCGGAAAATCAGGTGATTTAAATCGTTAAGATTTAAGGTATCTCCAACGTACTTCGAATAAACGATGAACGAAATATTCTCAATGTATCACAGATAATGCCATGCCTGAGGTAACAAATGGATATCTGAAAAATTGCTAATTATGCTTTGAGATAGGTAACGCGGAGCTCACCAGCAAACTGGAGTACCCCGGTACCCAAAGACCATCGCCTAGGGGTGCGGAAGTTTGTCTGGTGCAGCGGATTGTTAAGAGGTAAGTGTTCATTTAGTTTGACCAAGATTTAAATTTATATCGTTTTCCATTCAGAATAGAACTGTGCGGCGGTACTTTTAATTGATTTCCATGTCCAACCTTTATTAGGTTCCTCTGATAGACTCTTATATTTATCTTTCTTAATCACTTTGCCAAAATTATTTATAATAGACTGATTCAATTCAAAAGGAAATGGTGGTTTTTCCTTATCAACAAATTCAATTGCTAAATCTTCATATCCATCTTCAGTGCAACCGTTTTTAATTATTTTATGAATATACATCCATGACAAACTTTTTGGCGTTTTTGATAATTCATATTTATTAGTTACTCTCCAATTTAAAGCCCATCTACCTTCTTTGATTTTATCTTTGGGAGATATTGTCATTTCCATTGCAATAGAGTCTTGAATCACTTTATAGCCATTCCCATATTCTTTTTTAAAAGAGTCAACTGAATATTCATAATCCGCCCCCTGTTGATACCAAAAAAGGTATATCAATTTTAAAGAATCTATTGGGTAATCTGAGAAATTTGATGAAGAAGACTCTTTCTGCCTGGATATAATGTTAAAATGACTTGTCTTATTATTTATTTCTTCAAGCCTTTCTATAGCAATGTTTTTAGATATCTCGTCTGGAAATTCCATGGCAGATTTTTCAAGTAAAATTTCATAATATTTATGGAGACTCACTATTTGTTCTTTATCTTCAATGTAAATTCCGATCTCAAAATTACCATTATCTCCAAAGGCATTTTGGGATAAATTTGTTGAGCCGATCATACAACTTTTTTTGCCAATAAATAATTTTGCATGAAGGGTGCTTAAAAAATGAATCATATCAAAAGAACCAAGTTTATCTTTTAAAGCATATACAGCCCTGGGAGTAGTTCCTAAAGTTGGACTAATGATAATTGATGAAAGATTTGATGTGTCTATATATTCGTCAAATCCATTGCCAATATAAGCGACTGCAATTTTACATGGATTTACTTTTTTTAAGTATTTTCTTAATTCATTTTTTTTGTATAAAATCATTTTATTTCCCCTTGTAATTGCTTACCTCTTAACGCGGAGCTAACATGCAAGCGGCGCTTGTCAATAAAGGTTTTAAAGCTACATAATATCGCGAACCTTAAAAGATTGATTCGGCGAGATAGTAGCTTGTCATAGTTTAGCGTGTTGTTCACCATATCAGGCTTATTTTATCGCTAAAATATTTCCCCGATGTCTTTTAACTAAATAATCTGGCTTTCGAATTGGAAATTTGCGGTACATAATCTATTAACATAGCGTGCGCCGATATAAAAAAAGATACTGATTCGCATAACCCCTAAATACCCCGAAATAGTCTCTGGCAAAAGCCCTGATTTTGGTGTCACTTGCTTTTTTTCCACCGAAATACTGCTCAGTCATAATTTTTCTGATCCAGGTATCTACAGGGAATGCCTCAAGTTTATCGAGAGAAAACAAAGATATGCAATCTGCTATTTTATCACCTATTCCTTTTATTTTGATCAATTCCGTTTTTGCATGTTCATAACTTGTTTTTCTCAGATCGATTAGCTTCTTTTCATCTATGCTGTTATTTGCCTCATGAATGAATTTGGATCTAAAGCCAGTTTTACAGGCCCTAAGCGCGTCATGGTTTAATATTTTACCGGGGTCGGGGAAAGTAAAGCTTTCATGATCTTCATACAATATGGGGCTACCAAATGTCTTTGAAATCATCGAAAGATTATGTTTGATCTTTGGAATCTTGTTTCTTGGGGAACACATATAACTTATTAAGCACTCCCAAGGGTCCTGCCTCATTATTCTCATACCATAATTCTGACCAATTATCTCTCTCATAAAATCATCCTTGGAAATAGATTTTATGATGGTTTGATAGTCATCACCAAGCCTAAAAAAATCTTTTATGAATTCCCGATCTATCCCACTGAATACAAGCTGGTTTTTCTCTTGTCTTATCTTAAAGAGCCTGTCCCTGTGGCTTATTAAATAGGCGCCATCGATATCATCGTACCTAAATAGCTGACCGCATTTAAGAGTTTTTTCCAGGTTAAAATCGGAAACATTTATCGACCCCATGTTTGTTCTCCCGTGATAATTTTGATAAAGTGCAATGGTCAGAATCTACTACATAACCAACTACCTTCACCTCCCAATGTTTTTTTCTTTGTTATGCCAGTTTAGCAGATGAATCTCTTGGCCGAAATACCAACCTGCAACAGTTTTTTTGTCAGGCGAACGAACTCTTCACCGGCGCGAAGAATGAGCGTCTGGTGCAAGAGTCTTGTTAGAATTATTTTATCTATTTTTCATTTTTCTCAAAGTAGTTTTTACAGCGGGTTTTCACATTTGCTTTAAGGTTGCAATACCAGAGTGCGTAATCATATCTATGATATACACCCAGGGGAAACGCGCCAATGTCCAGCTCTTCGGGCAGGGTGGTGACCAGTGCACCTGTTTCTTTATCCACACGAGCACCTGCGTAGTGTGGAATCTCTCGTTCAATGTGGCTGGTTGTGTCATTGAAAAAGACGGCGCCAAGGTTCGAAAGCTTGTCTGCCGGTGTTTCATCAGTTGTCCAGTTTAGCGGATTAATACAAAATGCTCCTGGTAGTAATACGGGAGAACCAGTTGCCCCGGGAGCTTGGGTATTATAAGAAATAATTACGCCTGTATCGGTCGCTTGCGTTGCGGGCTTCATCCAGGGGTAAGTAGCAAAGACCTCTGGGGTTATCGAATATCCGATTAGATACGCGGCCACCAACTGGTTCTGTAAATCAGGTTTTTTGAAGTGCTCCCGCATCAGTTGAATCAGAACCATCGTCCCCTGACTGTGACCGGCAAGAATGAAAGGACGACCCTGATTCAGATTTTCGAGGAAATATTCAAAAGCTCGTGAGACATCCGAATATCCGAGTTGAAAATATTGGTTTTTATACGTGTCTTCTTCAGGATTCAGCTTGGCAAATGACATCTGCCGGTAGTAGGGGGCAAAAATATTTGCACTTTCTGAATACACGCTGGCCTGGACATCAATAAGATGCTCGGCAGCACCCCTCAAATCCGCATTATCGATATCCATGTTTGCGGGTGAGTCTTCGGCATAAATCGTGGGATAAACATAAAAAACATCTATCGGCTTGTCCGGTGTTGGGGTTTGGAATACCCAAGAGGAAGCCTTCTGGTAATCCGGGGCTTGAGGGATTTCCCCTCCGAGATCTATTGTGTCTTGAGGAATTGTTCCGCATCCCCAACACATAAGTGCAATCAACACTAATGTGAGCAATATCAAATGTTTTTTCATTGCCTGCCTATAATTTCCCAATACTTTCGTATGTTGATAATTCATATCTGTCTTTCCTTTTCTATTCTATTCTAACATATTTATTGTATTGTTTTCTCGCGAAGTAATGAAAATCGAAAATAGCGAGAAAACGCAATAAGCGTGCACATTATAAAGTTAAATTCCATCTTCAGCTATCTCATTCCTGTCATATGTTTATAAATTACCAACAATATTATTGTGTTTCACATCTTGAAGAAATATTAAAAAAAATAGCCAAGCGGCTTTTGACGCCCATATGGCATGTTATAGCGCTGCGGCATAACAACGCCATTCGGGAAGATCCCGCCCGATCTGGATCGGTTTAAATGGCGTCAAGAGGACTTTTTACACCCATTAAATTCTTTTGAGATAAATGAGTGTATACCATCGTAGTTTTTACACTGGCATGGCCGAGGAGTTTCTGGATCGTCTGATTGTCGTAGCCCTTTCCAGAAAATTCGTCGCATTGGTAATGTTTGGCTTTCAAATATACTTGCATTATTGCGAAATTTTATCAAATTCAAGAATAGCGACGGTGTTATTCAATATTATGGAATAACTACAATTTATAGATATGAAGATAACTTTTTCTATCGCTATTCGGCTTTTAGATCACAATTTTTCGTCAAGATGTGATCCGTAATACAATACCGTAAAAATTTAGGGTTGAGTATCGTTCTTTCTGTGATTTTTTTGTAGCATATTTATCATTTTTTTTGTCGGTGTCTGCCCTACAAAGGAGGGAAGGGTTTTGCAGGTTCTGGGGGTTATAGTAGATTATAGTTCCGGTTAATTGAACTGCAACAGCATCAGGAAATAGTCAAAACCACAAGATATTGATTTTTCGGAATGGGTGAAAAGGGTTGACACGCTAAAAGATACCTTACCACGAGTACACAAATTAGTTAACGTGAGATATGTAATGGAGATCGCACGAATCAGAATTGTTTCAGATCGTGGGATATCTCCAACAAATCTGTAAGAAACTCAGATTAAAGATTACTGCTGAATTCAAGTTGCAGGTGCACCACGAATAATACTGTAAAAAACTTCATGTGGCGTCTGATAATTGAGGGATTTCGTTTCACCCAACCGCGATGCTCGGGATCTTTGGCCTGCAAATGGACGAATCAAGTTTGTGAGAAATCTGCGTTAAAGCCTTACATCACCGTGAAGTCCCCGGTCTTGGAGACGTCGGCGGCAGTCTTCCCGGTCAAAAACACGGCAGGTTACCGGTTTGATATTATGGATGGCACAAAAAAAGCGCGGTTCACCAAAGTACTGAAACAGAAATGGGCAGAGTTGTTGATTTTCAAGTGTGTCACCGGAAAGCAAGCCAAACCAGTGATCCGGATAAACAACACCTGTTGGCGGATCCGGCAGTATGCCCCCGATCTGACAGCATACCCCGCAAAGATTGCACCAATGGCCGGAAGGGAGACGGTGACGGGTATCGTCCACGGGTATGCAGGTGATGGTGTTGGGATCGAACAGGGTTTGAATGTCGTGTCGAATCCTTAGAAAGGCTCCGGCCCAATCCACGAGTTCTTGGCCCAGGATCGGTTCCAGGTCGGGTCGCCGCTTGTTGATATAAAACCGCATGCCCACCACATCGGCAAATATGGTTTGTTCCAGCATGCCTAAGGGAAAATAGGGATTCGGTAATGCCTGCAACAAAACGGAGACATCTGTTTGGCGATGAAAACGATCCAGCAACCGCTTAAAAAACCGGTTTGCGGCATGCGGTTGTTCGGTATCCGGTCTGCGTAACAGATTTTGCTGTAACCCGGCATACTGTTTGAACAATTCCGTGATATGATGCTGATTATAGTTCATGATACTGGAAAATTGTCCGGATAAAAATCCATAGGCCTGGAAAATTGTCGCATGGAGAAGGCATGGGGAGGAACTTCGGAGACGAACCTGTCTTTATGCGTCTCTTGATGACATAACAAATCGTATTGTGGAATAGAGGTTATAATACGGTACGTTCATGTAGAACGTGCATAACCCCCACAAGAATCGGACGAATCTTTTGTTCTGCATACCTGCTACATTTTTCCCTTGACAATACCTATTAGGTGTACTAAAAATTACCCTTAATGGTGTAAACATGAAGGTGTAATTTATAATACACCCAAAAGGATAAACCGTGAGGTGAAATATGCAAAATCCATTTGCCTACAGCAACTATGTTACCGGTGAATCTTTTTGTAATCGCAAGAAAGAACTTTCTGAGCTGCTAAAATATATAAAAGGATCTCAGAATGTCCTTTTATTTTCCCATCGAAGATATGGTAAAAGCTCATTAATTCTTCAAGTCATTCGGGATATCAAGGAACAAAATCTCAATATCGGCACGTTACATGTTGAGTTGTATGGAACGATATCTGAAAAAGATTTTATCACCCGAACCTTTCAAAGCTTAAATCAACTGGAATCAAACATTGATCGACTCCTGAAATCCGTCACTACAGCCTTAAAGAATGTCAAACTGAATTTAAGCATAGATCCTGTTACGGGGGCCACTTCCGTATCACCGTCTTTTGGGGCCGCAAATGAAGCCATGTTCCTGGAAGAACTCATGAATATTTTTTTAACATATTCACAAAAGCGTAAACTGGTTATCGCTTTTGACGAATTCCAGGAAGTCGCCAATTATTCGGAGGAGGGTTTTGAAAAAAGACTGCGCTCGTTTATTCAGCAACATTCAGATATCTGTTATATTTTTTCAGGTAGCCAGCGACACCTGATCACCGAAATGTTTAATTCAACGAACCGGGCATTCTATAAATTGGCAGACAGTTTTCCTTTAGATAAAATTGAAACAAAACATTACATACCCTGGGCTCAGAATCTGTTCGCCATGAAAAATATTCATCTGCATGCTGAATTAATAGAAGATATTGCCACGAGATTTGAAAACCATCCCATGTATATCCAGAACTTTTTGTTTCACCTCTGGGATGAACCCGGGGAAAAAGAATTTTCTTCTGAACTTATCGATAAAATAGAAAACTCAATCATAGAAAAGAGAAGTCTGGAACACACCGTGTTATGGGAAACGTTAAGCATCAATCAGAAAAAAACCTTAAAACTGATTTTATTAAATGACGGATCAAACCTTTTTAATGCGGATGCGTTAAAATCGGTTAATTTAAAAACCGGCTCTTTGGTTTCCAAAGCCTTGTCAAGTCTCATAAAAAAAGAAATTATTGTAAAAAACGGAAATTATATGATTCAAGATATCGTTTTTAAAAAATGGCTACAAAAAACCTTATCACTATAATTATTAATGAATTATCTTGATATATATTTATAATATTTGAAACCATTCGGGATTGCCTATCTCACCTCATCTACTGCGTCAGATGTCGTGCCGCATAGTTGACTATAGCGAACCGAAATCTTCCTTGCATCTACAGTAACCACGCCAAGGCGGGCAAGCCTCGACAATCGCTCAATTCAGGAGGAAAGTAAACCGCGAGAAAATCATTTGAGCGACCACCTTTTATCCGCATGCACAGAAAACTGTGCAGTAATGCACATTTTTTTGTGTATTTTCATCTTTTCTCTTCTTCGTAAATTCTTTTCATCTTATCCGATCCATCCATTTTCCTAAAATAATTTATTTTTTTTCATAATCATCTGAATCCTTTTCAATTAAGAAATTACGAGTACTTTAGGATAAAAAAATGTCTTCCAAATACTGTTGTTTTAAAAGAAATTTTCTTTTTGGAACAAATGTTGCTGATAGTCGCTGGTGAATGCCCCGCTAACTTAAGCTTGTGTTAAAGTACCAAAAATTATCCGGAGGTTCACCATGTACAGAAAACTATGCTGTCTCTTCCTTTTTTTGTTCATTTGTTCTGCCTTCCCTTCATTGATTCATGCAGACAATCAAACTGTATTCGGTCCGAAATCTTTTGAGATTGGGAAGTGGCATGTCCATACCTCGGTCCATACGTTCAATGTAGAAGATCCCGGAGAAGGCGTTGTCACGGTCACCAAAAATACGCCCGATAAGTCGATCAGCGGCGGATTTATTCTTTTCTACACCACGCTTGTTCCCCTTCATGATTTTCTGGTTGGGGATGAACTGGTTTTTGAAAAAGAAATTACATTACGATCCATTAATATTATCACCGTTTTTCTCAGGGGAACTCCCGGAGCTTCCGTGAGCATAGAAATAGAAAAGGCAGAAGGCCCGATCCCGCCTCCGCAAGTCTCCTTTTCCGCAGATCCGCAGACTATTACCCTTGATGAATCCAGCACATTGTCCTGGAACGTGATCCATGCCGATAACATCACCATAGACCCGGACATCGGGAGTGTTGATCCAAACGGGTCTTATGAGGTTTTTCCAACTGAGACCACCACCTACACCCTCACCGCTGTTGGCCAGGGCGGTACAACCACTGAAAGCGTCACCGTAACGGTCAACATGCCTTTGCCAACCGTGAGCATCAGTGCCGATCCCGAGAGTATCATATCAGGACAATCCTCCACGTTGTCCTGGAGTTCCACCCATGCCGATACCTGCGAAATAGATCAGGGTGTGGGTAGTGTTTCCGTGAATGGTTCTCTTTCAGTTTCACCGACCCAGACCACCACCTATACCATCACGGCCACCGGTCCCGGAGGCACTGCCACGGCTGATGTTACCATCACGGTTGATGATATGTCACCACCCCAGGTAAGCATCAACGCTGATCCGCCAAGCATTACACCCGGACAATCCACTACTCTGACGTGGACCTCTATCAATGCTCAAAACGCCCATATAGATAACGGTATTGGCGCTGTATCTGTAAATGGATCCACTTCTGTTTCCCCAACAGCTACCACAACATATACTATCACAGTTACCGGACCCACCGGCTCTGCCAATGCACAGACTGTGGTCATGGTAACAGGTAATCCAGCACCTATGCCGGAGGGGTCTTTCGGTAAACAATATGAAGATCTGATTCCCACCGATGCCACGGTGGATGAATACGATTTCAAACGATTTTCATTGATCACCGGCCGGGTTCATTCCATTGATGACGCTTCCATATCAGGTGTTTCAGTTACTCTTCACAGTCATCCGGAATACGGCACTGTCTCTACCGACAATGAGGGTCGATTCTCCATTCCCGTGGAAGGGGGAACCACCATGACGCTCGCCTTTCACAAAGACGGGTTGATAACCGCTCACCGAAAAGTTTATGTGCCCTGGAACGACATTGCTATTGCCGAGACCATCCAGATGATCACAAAAGACCCGGCCGCTACCACTATGACTTTTGACGGCAGCCCGGATACGGTGGTAACCCACCAGAGCACACAAGTCTCTGATGAATTCGGCAGCCGATCATGCTCTATGGTATTCACCGGCGAAAATCGTGCCTATCTGGTGGATGAAAACGGCAATGATGTTCACGAACTGACCACCATCACCACCCGGGCTACCGAGTATACAACACCCGAGTCTATGCCGGCAAAACTTCCTCCCAACTCTGCCTATACCTATTGCGCAGAACTATCTGTGGACGGGGCTCAAAGGGTACGGTTTGAGAAACCGGTGATCACCTGGGTAGATAATTTTCTGGGTTTTGACGTGGGGATGATCGTTCCTTTCGGTTACTATGACCGAGACCAAGGATTCTGGATACCTTCTGACAATGGCGTGGTGGTAAAACTTCTCGATACGGATGCGGACGACGTTGTGGATGCCATAGATGCGAATGGAGATGATCAACCCGACGACCTCAACAACGACGGATCATTTAACGATGAGGTGACAGGCTTAAATGACGCCGGGATATACTCACCAGACTCTACCTACTGGCGTGTGGCGGTAACCCATTTTACCCCCGGGGATTGGAACTGGCCCTTTCGCTATCCGGAAGATGCTGTAGATCCGAACCCGGAAAGTGATCCAAATGATGAACAGCCGGAAAATTTCGAGATATGCTCTACCGGAGGGGCTTCCTCGATAGAGGATAGAAGTCGCATTTTTCATGAAGACATTTCCATACCCGGAACAGAAATGGCGCTTCACTATACCAGTAATCGCGTAGAAGGCTACAAGTATGTCATATCCATCCCTGTCAGTGGCCCAGTAGTTCCAGCCAGTCTCCAACAAATCGTTGTTAAGGTTGAAGTGGCCGGTCGAACCCTAAACAAGACCTTAGACCCTCAGCCCAACCAAATCGTTGAATTTAACTGGGACGGGCTTGATTACCTGGGGAGGCATGTTAGTTTCCTAAAAGGTCAGGTGAGCATCGGTTTTGTATATAACGCAGAATACCTGGTCCCCGGGGATTATTTGCAGGCATTCGGCCAAACAGGAAATGACCCGACATGGATTCCCACACGGCAGAAAATAACCTTATGGAAGAAAAACGATATATTTGTTGGTAACATGGCCAAGAAAGCCGGTATAATCGCCGAGGGCTGGTCTTTGACTCCTCACCATTATCTCAATCCCATTGACCCATCAAGACTGTACAAGGGGGACGGTACCATAAGCACGGATGCTGGTGTGATCATCGATACCGTGGCCGGCAATGGAACTTACAGTTATAATGGAGATGGTGGACCGGCAGTTGATGCCCGGCTTTCTTCACCCGAAGGGGTTACCGTGGATGCAATCGGCAATTTTTATATAGTGGATAAAGACAATCATTGCATTCGGAAAGTGGATACGAGCGGAATCATTACCACTGTGGCCGGAACCGGAACTTACGGCTATAGTGGAGATGGTGGACCAGCAGTTGAGTCTCAGTTGAATTCTCCCACTGATGTAGTCGTCGATAACGCGGGCAACCTCTACATAGCGGATCTAAGTAATCATAGAATCCGCAAAGTAGATACCGGCGGCATGATAACAACTGTGGTTGAGGGTCTGCAGTATCCCTATGCCATAGCCTTAGATATCTGGGGTAATCTATTCATCCTCGATATTGCTCCAGAATTAGGGATGGGATCTCTTCTAAAGATGGATCAGAGTGGCAATATAACTACGCTTATGGAAATTGATCCGAGTCACTTTATGTTCGGCCTATCCGCTGACAGTTCGGGTAATCTCTATATCGCAGATACCAAAAATAATAAAATCATCAAATTGGATACTACCGGCGTGATCACAACTGTGGCCGGCAATGGAACTAGAGGTTACAGTGGTGACGGCGGGCCGGCCACTCAGGCCCAGCTTGATTGGCCCGCTGACGTAGCCGTTAATGCAATTGGCGACCTTTATATCACGGATACAAGTAATCATTGCATTCGGAAAGTGGATACGATGGGTAATATCAATTCCATAGCCGGCTTTGGAGCTGACGGTTATAGTGGAGATGGTGGGCCGGCAAGTCGGGCACGACTTGATATTCCTATAGCTGCAGCTGTGGACGCTTCGGGTGACCTTTACATAGCGGACTCAGATAATCATAGAATCCGAAAGGTTGCCATTCCTTATGTCTTAGCAGGCTTTATTATGGGCGGAGAAATCTCCTTCGCTGAAAAGAGTGGTGTGGGTCATATTATGACGGACACAGGACTTCACAAAAAAACAATCGACCTTAATACAGGACTTGTCTTGCGTGAATTCGAATATAATGAAAACAAAGAGTTAGCTTCCATAAATGACCGTTTCGGTAACCAGACCACAATTGAACGGGATGAAAACGGTGTGCCGATATCTATTACATCCCCGGACGGTCTTACAACAACGTTCATCATAGACGCCACGAATCACCTCTCTCGAATCACTTATCCGGATGGCAGTTATTATCTTTTTGAGTACACCTCAGACGGTCTGTTGACGGCCAAAGTGGAGCCGGAAGGAAATCGATTTGAACATGTTTTTGATTCCAACGGCAAGTTGACGGATGCTGAGGACGAAGAAGGAGGACACTGGCAATTCAGCAAAACGGAATATGCAAATGGCGATATTCTCTCAGAAGTTCTTACCGGCGAAGGCAACCTCACCTCGTACCTGGACCGCAGCTATTCCACAGGCGCCTTTAATTCTACGATTACCGGCCCCACAGGTGCTCAAACCCTGTTTGCAAGATCAGATGACGGTTTGACTGTAAACAAAACCCTTCCCTGTGAAACGGATCTTGAATTCAAATACGATCTTGATTCCGAATACCAGTTCAAATACATTAAAGAAATGACTGAAACCACGCCCTCGGGTCTTGAAAAGATTACACTCAGGGAAAAGACCTATCAGGATACCGACTCGGATTATGTGCCGGATCTGATTACCGAAACCGTGACGGTCAATGGCAAGTCCACTACCCTTGAGAATAATGTGTTCCAATCTCAAAAGACCCTAACCTCTCCTGAGGCAAGGACCGTCACCACACTGTATGATCCCGATACACTGGTGACAGAAAGTATGAGTGTACCCGGTCTTTTTGATACAACCTATGGGTATGATGCCAGAGGAAGGTTGATATCTGTGGATATCAATACCAGAGGGACCGACCTCACTTATAATGCACAGGGGTTCCTTGAATCCATCACAGATCCCGAAAACCATACCACAACTTACACTTATGATCCTATAGGCCGTAGAACCGGAATCAACCGTCCGGATACCACTTCAATTGGGTTTACTTATGACACAAACGGCAACATGACTGTGCTGACCAATCCATCGAGCATCGATCACGGCTTTGGGTACAACAGAGTCAATCTGAATAGTTCTTATCAAACACCAATAAGCGGTAGCTACAGTTATGTGTATGACAAGGACAGGAGATTGAAACAATCCAACTTTCCTTCCGGCAACCAGATCAACAATATCTATGCCAACGGCAGGCTGGAGCAGATCCAGACCCAGGAGGGGAACATTGACTTTACCTATTTATGCGACACAAAGGTAGGTTCCATTACCAATGGAACGGAATCAATCAATTATGGCTATGATGGAAAGCTGGTTACCTCAGAAATCGTGGCCGGTACCCTCAGCCAGTCACTCGGATACACTTATAATAATGATTTCAACCTCACCGGCTTAACCTATGCCGGTGCTACCACAGGCTATTCGTACGACAATGATGGGCTTCTGACCGGTGCGGGCAGCTTCACCATAACCCGCAATGCCGGAAATGGACTGCCTGAAGCCGTAACCGGTGGATCACTGAGCTTGAGCCGAACCTTTAATGGGTATGGTGAGGTTGAAGCACAGAACTACTCCATTGCTGCACAAAATCTCACTTCTTGGATAGTTACGCGGGATAATAATGGCAGGATCACCCAAAAGACAGAGACGGTTGACGGCATTACCTCCCATTATGATTACACATATGACCCCATGGGAAGGCTCCTGACTGTAACCAAAGACAGCACTGTAATCGAAGAGTATCAATATGATACAAACGGAACCCGCAGATATGAGATGAATGCATTAAGGGATATTTCAGGAAGAAGTTTTACGTATTCCGATGAAAATCATCTTTTGACGGCAGGAACCGATATATATCAGTATGACCTGGATGGTTTCTTAATAAGTAAAACAGACGGAACAGATGTTACCAACTACGATTATTCATCCCGAGGGGAGCTGTTGGCAGTAACCCTTCCCGATGGCCGGGTCATCGAATACATTCACGATCCTTTGGGCAGAAGAATCGCCAAGAAGGTTGACGGTGTTATTGTTGAAAAATATCTCTGGCAAGGGTTGACCCGGTTACTCGCTGTGTATGACGGCTCCGATAATTTGTTGCAACGTTTTGAATATGCGGACGGACGAATGCCTGTTGTCATGACCAGTGGCGGTTCTACCTATTATCTGACTTATGACCAGGTAGGTTCCTTAAGAGTTGTTGCAGATGCATCGGGAAATGTGGTAAAAAGAGTTGACTATGATTCATTCGGCAACATCATTGTAGATACTAATCCGTCGTTTGAAGTACCGTTTGGATTTGCAGGAGGGTTGCACGATAGAGATACGGGGCTTGTCCGCTTCGGATATCGGGATTATGACCCCGATGTGGGGCGGTGGACCGCAAAAGATCCCATTTTCTTCGATGGAGGTGATACAGATCTCTATGGATATTGTCTAAATGATCCAATTAATCTGATTGATCCTGAAGGATTATGGCACATAGACATAGGAGTTAGTGGTTCTGCAACTGGAAAACTTGGGTCTGGGGGAACAATAGGATTTAAATTCGGACCAACTGGATTATATTTCTATTACGGTTTTGGATTGGGAGTTGGAGTAGGTGCTTCTGCTACTATAAATACCGGTGACCCCTGTGAAGAAGTCAGTGTTACAGGAACTTTAAGAGGTGGTGTCCCGATTGGGGGTGTCCCGGTTGGGGGTCAGGGCAGTGTGAGCATAGGGCAAAAATCAGGTGTGTCAGGAAGTGTTGGTGCTGGCCTTGGATTAGGAGCTGGAGCTTCTCTAACAGCAACTCATACCATTAAATTATTTTGACAATAAAAAACTAAGGTACGTAAATAGAAATGGAAAAATTAGCTCAAAAGTTTATTCCTGGGATAGTTGCGTTAGGTATTGGTTTCGTCTTTACAATCTTTTGGAGAAATGTTTTTGAAGCTATTTTAACTTCTCATAATAGATTTTGGAAGGGAATTATCGGACTTCAAAATGAAGTTGGTAAATTCGGAGAGTTATTTTTAAAAGCTATAATATTGCTTTTGGGGATTGCGTTGATTGCAACTGGGTTTTTGTTAATTTATCAGTATTTCACGAGATGAATGAGGATGCATATAAATAGTTCAATAACATTTAAAACCAATAATGTCCGGTTAACTATCGAATAATTTCAATTGTGTAAAAAATAGAGACACGTCTTCACGGGCTGTTGCCCAAACCGGCCACTTGTGCTTTTCATAGATTTTGACTGTCTGCAAGACCCTGTAACTCACTGAAATTATTATTCGCGGAAATCGCAAGTTATGCGAATTGTGTGTCGGTTTTGATTTGGGCAACAGCCCGTTCATTCTTGACAAAATTCAATGATCATTGAAAATTACCTTAACAAATTATCAAACTTAAGAACACATTTACCACCGCGTCCCACACAAACCATTTATTCTCCTGTCCATTATTTGCGGAAATACCAAACCATGATGAAAAATTGCAACCAACCCGAACTTCTCATGAAAAAAGTTTAATCATATTGTGCTGATTGGTCATGGGCACGTTCATGCAAAACGTGCAGTGAACTGGGCAAACCTTGATCATTGATTAGTTACCGTGAAGACCCCGATCTTCAAGGCGTCGGCGGCAGTCTTCCCGGTCAAAAACACGGCAGGTGACCGGTTTGATATTATGGATGGCGCAAAAAAAGCGCGGTTCACCAAAGTACTGAAATAGAAATGGGCAGAGTTGTTGATTTTCAAGTGTGTCACCGGAAAGCAAGCCAAACCAGTGATCCGGATAAGCAATACCTGGTGGCGGATCCGGCCGTATGCCCCCGATCTGACAGCATACCCCGCAAAGATTGCACCAATGGCCGGAAGGGAGACGGTGACGGGTACCGTCCACGGGTATGCAGGTAATGGTGTTGGGATCGAACAGGGTTTGAATGTCGTGTCGAATCTTTAGAAAGGCTCCGGCCCATTCCACGAGTTCTTGGCCCAGGATCGGTTCCAGGTCGGGTCGACGCTTGTTGATAAAAAACCGCATGCCCACCACATCGGCAAATATAGTTTGTTCCAGCATGCCTAAGGGAAAGTAAGGATCCGGTAATGCCTGCAACAAAATGGAGACATCTGTTTGGCGATGAAAACGATCCAGCAACCGCTTAAAAAACCGGTTTGCGGCATGCGGTTGTCCGGTATCCGGTCCGCGCAACAGATTTTGCTGTAACCCCGCATACTGTTTGAACAATTCCGTGATATGATGCTGATTGTGGTTCATGGGGGAATCCTTTGACAGCATCGGCCAGTCTCTGTTGGATGATGCCTTTCATTGTTTATCCCTTCCAATAAAGACAGTATTTCTTTATTTTGTCCTCATATATAAGGACATATATTTACTATTTTATGCCTTATGTTAAGTATAATTCCGAAGTGTTGTCAAAATGAATAATGAGGTGCTTCAAGAAATCCAGTGGAATAGAGGTTATAATACGGTATGTTCGTGCAAAACGTGCATAAATTATAAACAAAAAAGGATAGCAACCTTGACAATATACGCCAGGGGCGTATAATACTATTATGATATTCATCGAAACTTCCATTTTTACTAAGGAAATTCAACGCCTGCTCCCGGACGACAAATATCGGATGCTGCAAACAGTGTTGATGCTCCGGCCGGATGCCGGGAACTTGATCCGAGGAAGTGGAGGTTTACGGAAAATTCGTTGGGGTCTTCCGGGTAAAGGAAAACGCGGGGCATTGCGAGTCATTTACTATTGGAGTCCTCCCGACACTATTTTCATACTTTTTCCATATAGAAAGACTGAACAAGAAGACCTAACCCCGGATCAGCTCAAGCTGCTCCGTAAAATGGTTGAGGAGTTGTTATCATGAAAAAGGAGCATTTTGAAAAGATAGTTGCCAGTATCAAAGAAGCTGGCGAGATCAAGGCCGGACATAAAGTGCCCAGCCGGGTTTATGAAATCAAGCCGCCTGAAATCAAGACCGTAAGAGAGAAACTCAATGTTTCACAAAGGGAGTTCGCTCTTATGATAGGAGTCAGTGTTCGAACCTTGCAGAATTGGGAGCAAGGTAGAAGGAAACCAGAAGGGCCGGCTAAGGCATTATTGCGCATCGCATCAAAAAATCCACGCGCCGTGCTTGATGCCTTACATGCGGAATAGAATCGGCCATCAACGCAACAGGACTTACAGTAGTCTACTACGGCTTCGTCTTTGACGCCTTGTCGCAGTGAAACGAAGATCCCGTCATCGGGGGGCCTGGGGCATCCACGCCGGAGGCGGGCAAGCCTCGACTTTCACTCAATTCAGAACTCCTGACCTGTATATGTAATTTCAACGTGATATGAAGGTTTAGTCGTAATTTCAGACGCAACAATTTGAACATCGAACCATGGTCGCCTCTGGCGCCGCCGAAGGCGGGTAAACATCGAACGTTCAACATCGAACGTCGAATGTGGAAGGCGCTCCTGCCCGTCATCGCGAGCTGTACTCAATGCCCTTCGTCCTTTTGTTGGCTCGCTCAGGCGAGGCGGGCGGGTCGCTTTGTCTTTATTATAAATGGTAGAATACATTATTCAATGTTCAACGTTCGATGTTCGACCTGCCCGCTCGTGCCTCGCAGTGGCAGGCGGGTGTTCGACGTTCATCTTTTATATGCCCTCAAGATGTGGATTCTTCATTCAAATATGTTGAATCTGAATTTACGATAGGTCAGTAGCCCTGCAATTAGGGTTTTATATTCCGGACAGATCAAGGTTACCCCAAAATGGCCTTGAGATCCTCATCCGGCGTGGCAATGGGTTTGATGTCGAAGTTTTTCACCAGTGTTTCGAGCACATTGGTGGTTAGAAACGCCGGGAGCGACGGGCCGAGCCGGATCCCCTTGATGCCCAAATGCAAAAGCGCCAACAGGACACACACCGCCTTCTGCTCATACCAGGATATGATCAAAGACAGCGGCAGGTCATTCACATCCACGTTAAAGGCGTTGGAAAGGGCCAAGGCGATCTGCACGGCCGAGTAGGCATCATTGCACTGACCCGCATCCAGGAGCCTCGGAATCCCGCCGATATCGCCGAGATCTTTGTCAAAAAAGCGATACTTGCCACACGCCAGGGTCAAGACGATACAGTCTTTGGGAACCTTTTCCACAAACTCGGTGTAATAATTGCGCCCGGGCTTGGCGCCGTCGCAGCCGGCCACCAGAAAGAAGTGCCGAATGGCGCCGGCCTTAACCGCCTCGATGACCTTGTCCGCAACCCCCAAAACGGCGTTGTGGGCAAAGCCCACGGTAACCGACCGGCCGGTTTCATCTTCCGGGAAGCCGGGCAGGGCCAAGGCCCTGTCGATCACGGGTTGAAAATTTAAGTCCGAAATGTTCGGAACCCCGGGCCAGCCGACCATGCCGCTCGTAAATATGTTGTCCTTGTATTCGTTCTTGGGCCTTTGGATACAGTTGGTGGTCATCAAAATGGCGCCGGGAAATTCCGAAAATTCTTTGATCTGCTTTTGCCAGGCCGTACCGAACTGGCCGTAAAAATGGTCGTATTGCTTCAACTTGGGGTAGCCATGGGCCGGCAGCATCTCACCATGGGTATAGATGGTGATGCCTTTGCCTTGGGTCTGCTTGAGAAGTTCTTCGAGATCCTTCAAATCATGTCCCGACACCAAAATGGCTTTCCCTTTCTTATGGCCAAGAGGGACCCGGGTCGGCACCGGATGACCGTAAACTCCGGTGTTTCCGACATCCAGAAGCTCCATGGCCTTGAGCGCGGCTTTACCACACTCCAGGGTCAGGCCCACCCAGTCGTCCAAACTTAAATCGTCCCGCTGAATGGCCGCCAGGCCTTCATGCACGTAAGCATACACCGAGTCATCCTCTTCCCCTAAAATCTGGGCGTGATCCGCATAGGCGCTGACCCCTTTGATGCCGAAAAGAACCGTGTGTTTCAAAGAGAGAATGTCGGGATTATCACCCGGATAGGATTTTAGCCCCACCCGCTCCCCCTGCTTAATCAAGTCTTCCAAAGCGCCTTGAGGCTTAAAATAGGCGGGACCATCGGGCAGATCCACATTTCCGCCGGCCGCTTTAACCTTTTCTTTGAACCGATCCCGCTTTTCTGCAGCCTGATGAATCAACGTCAAAAAACGGTCAGGATCAAAATCCACATTGGTCAACGTAGAAAAGGCCGCTTTAACCGTAAACACATTAACGTCTGAATCGGTAACCCCTGCTTTTCGTCCCTCTACGGCGACCTGGGAGAGCCCCATCAGCGTGTAGAGAAGCAGATCCTGCAACGCCGCCACCTCGGGTTTTTTACCGCAGACCCCCAGTACCGTACATCCCGTACCTTTTGCCGTCTGTTCACATTGATAACAAAACATTTGTATCCCCCCTTGTTTTTAGAGGTTTAAAAATATCTTAAGCATCCCGGTCATACCCCCCGGCATCCATTTTACCCAATCGGTAAAGTTCAATCCGGGATTTTAGGTATTATATGTTTTTAACCACCGGGAAAACGAAACGCAGTAATAATTAAGTTCCAAACAGAAAGATCGGATCAGGGACGGTTCTGTGTTCATGCGTTTTTTAATGGCACAAAAGATCGTATTAAAGAATTTCTATCTCAAATTGCCCCCCTTGAGATGGAGCGTTTATGCATCAATTTATTATAATAGCGTGTTTTGATCTTAAATGCAAACTCACGAACAGCAGGCTTTGAACGGGAAACGGGGTAGCAAGGCATTTCCCTATCCCGATTACGCATTGAAATATCGATTAAAATATAGTAAGTTGCAAATATGAATGATAATATTCCCCATCATCGTTCTGATGAGACCCTTGAAGCCCATGTCCGATGGTTCCGTTCTTTACCTCTATGAGGAAGAATAGGATTGTCCTGTAAATTTAATTGGTTAGATGTAATTTATATGGTAAAGCATACATGCAACGGGAATGGCACATACTATATTGTGACGAACAGATGGCCGGTTGTCCGGTAACGGAATTTGTCGAGGCATGTCGACCCAAACATCAGGTCAAGATCCTTCGCTTTTTATCGCTTCTGGAAGAACAGGGCCCCACCCTTCCCCGGCCATACGCCGACCTTTTATACAAGGGCATCCACGAGCTTCGCATCAAGCTGTCCGGTGACCAGATTCGGATTTTGTATTTTTTTTGTTATCAAAAATTTATTGTTCTTTATTATGCCTTTGTAAAAACGTCCGGCCGGGTGCCGGACAAGTTCATCCGCAAGGTCATCGACTATCGGGACGAATTCCTTGAACAGACCACCCCGAATCAACTGGAGGAAATCATACGTGTTAACATTTAGGTCGTTTTTGGACTCAAAGCTGGATGATGAGGAATTCAAGTGTCTTTTCGACCAGGAGTGCAACATTTGCAAATATACGGTACGCATCATCGAGAAAATTCACCTTGAAAAGATCCCGCTTGAAACACTGGCCAATGACCTGGGTGTAAACAAACAGGACATTCAGGAACTGGAAGATGCCGAACACTGTAATCCGCGCCTGGTCATCCGACTGTGCAACCACCTATCCCTTGAAGCGCCTTCCCGCTGCCCCAAATTGAAAACCTAACCCGCATAATTCGGCCGAAACAAAGCAATGTCTTATGAGACGTTCTTGGTAAACTTGCACAGACTTTTAATAGAAGACAATATTAAGGATAAAAAACATCCGAATTCATATCGCCCCGTAGCTCGGTGAATGGAGCAATGGATTCCTAAGCCATGCGCCAAGCTGTTACCCCCTACCCTATCATTGCAAAAGTCGAGGATACCGCAGGTCTAAGGCATCAAGGCCGCAGCTGTAGTCGTCTACCGCAAGGACTTGATAACGCAGGCGATGCGATGTCACCGGCTTTCCTGAAAGGTAAACAACACAGCAAAAAAGGTGTTTTCATTGGATGTTACCAACGGTTAGATCTTATGATGGTTACTCCAATCAACGCAAAACCTTTTTATAGGCTGTTTAACGTATAATCTGATGTGTTGTTTATGCAACGATAGAGTTTAATTGCGTACATCATACGAAACGCGTCACGCGGACATCATCTAACAAATGAAACCCCGCAGCCTCAAAGATTGAAACTCGCAACTCGAATCCAACACCTTTTATCCCCTCTGAAACGGGATCTCCGCCCCGGTTAAACAGAAAAGACCCATAGATTTCACGGGGTGAACTTCACTCCGACCAGCATCCCCGTTCAATCGGGATTTCCGCTGCGCTACAACAAGCAACCAGCGTCCATCATCCAGAAATTTCTTGACCGTTTGGGGGTAATTGTGTATGCATATTTCTGAATTCACTTGAATATTTCGCACAAATCTCATTCTCGACATGGTAAGGAATGTCCTACATCGCTGATTTAATACAGCCATATAGTAAAAAGTTCAATTTATAAAATATTGTATTAATAGGTTGTGCACGCTCTGCACGAACGTGCCATATGACCGGCGGCCTTTCGGTGCTGGAAGTGGCGGTGCCGTTTATTGAGATTTCATATGCAAAACGATGACAAGTTAAAAAATATTAAAGAATCGTTGCTTGCGGTCATGCGGGGGCCGCACCGTTGGCTCCTTCTTGTTGGCACCGGCGCGTCGGTTGCAATGGATGCTGAATTGGGCATGCCGGCATTGGCAAGGCATCTCTTAGCCGACATACCCGAAAATACAGCCGGTTGGAAATCTGTAGCCAAAAGGTTGGAACAAGGAGCCGACCTTGAAACAGCACTCACGGGAATAAATCTGACAGAATCTCTCCAAAATGAGATTGCCAGGCACACCGCCGCTTTCATTGCCCAAAAAGATATTGCATTGAGAGACGATGTTCTTACCGATAAAAAGATATGGGCGGGAGAGCCGTTGCTGCAACAATTGATGCGGGGCCTTTCCCCTACCTGGCCTCGCTTACCCGTCGTAACACCGAATTATGACATGCTCATTGAGTATGCCTGCTCAAAGGCAAATATAGCCTACACCACCGGGTATTATGGCGGTATTATGAGACGACAGGATTGGTCAAAGGCCCGGGAACGGCTTTATCGGTGGAAAAAGGTAACAGCCGGTGGAAAACGCCAGAACTGGCTTGACCCCATGCCATGCGTTGAGCTTATGAAGGTTCATGGGTCGATAAACCTCTTTCGCTGCAACTCGGATGGAACTTTTGTCGAGAACGATATCTGGACTGCGGGCTGCCCGGCAGATTACACACCGATGGTTGCGCCTCCAGGGGAGACAAAAACCATAGAAACACTCAATTTTTATGATCGTCTATTTGGCGGAGCCATGCAGGCTGTTGACAAAGCAACAGCCTTCTTTGTGATTGGCTATGGGTTCAGGGATAAGCACATTCATCAAAAAATATTGGAGCGCGTTCGTATCCACGAATGCCCCCTTATTGTGTTGACACTTGATCCTTCAACGGAATTAGAGCCATTGCCGACCATGGGGAAAAACGTGTGGGTCATAACTGGGATACAAAACCAGGTCAACGGCAAAACAGACTCATCAGGAACACGTTTCGTCAATAGCAAAAAAGAATTAAGCGGGGAGTTTGGCGGTGTTGCCCTTTGGCAGAGTGATGTGTTTACAGAGCAGATATTGGGAGGCTGAATATGCCGATTTTTAAATTCAATTATGCTGATGATGTTAAAAACGATCCAGCCTATCTTGGATCTGTATTGCAGGTAGATACTCGGCGCGTGATGATCAACGCTAAAGACGAGCACCTGGAGCGCGCAAGCATCAGTAAGCTGGTTACTCTGAAAAAGGGTACTGCCGATGACTGGCTGATTGGTATGGTTGACAGAATCGTGCGCCAGATTGTAACGGCAGATACAACAGAAGAAGATGGAGAACAGAAAGGCACGAGCAAAAATGATCCCTTACCACTTTCAGGAAATGCTGTAACCGTCACGCTTGTTGGTATGGTGCGTTGGAATGCCGGAGAGGCTATGCATGAATTCACACGCTCATTGCTGGACATGCCGGACATCGGACAGGACTGCTTTGTGCTCAAGGGCGATTCCCTGAAGGCTTTTATGGGACTTCTCGTGAAAAAGGGCGATACGGAGCAAGCCCTTGAAATCGGGAAATATACCCTGGATCTGGATGCCACTGCCTACCTGGATGGTGACAAATTTTTCCAGCGTCATGCCGCTCTCCTAGGCAGTACAGGCTCGGGTAAATCATGGACTGTGGCAACGATTCTGGAGCGTGCCGCCCGGTTGCCCTCCGCCAATCTGATCGTATTTGATCTGCATGGCGAATATCGCAAGTTGAGCTACGCCGACCATCTCCGAATCCCCGGACCGGACGATCTTGGTACGGTTGCGACTCCGGAACTGCTTTATCTGCCGTATTGGCTTATGAACTGCGAGGAACTGACAGCAATGTTTGTCGAAAGCAGTGAATTTACAGCACACAATCAGACCCTTGTGTTTCAGGATACCGTTTTTACTGAGAAGAAGAAAATTCTTGAAGCAGAAAAAAAAACCGAGGTTCTCAATTCTTTTACGATTGACAGCCCTGTTCCCTTTGATCTCGGCACTGTCGTGGCTGAGATCCGGCGGCTGAATGACGAGATGGTGCAAGGTGTTCGTGGTATGAAGCAGGGAAAATTCTTTGGACAATTCAGCCGTTTTCTCGCAAGGATTGCCGGCAAACTGAGGGATCGCCGATATGGTTTTCTCTTTCAAGCACCAGAGGAGCTTCATTCATACAAGGCATTCCATGGCATTGGCAAACAACTGCTGGAGTTCAATAAAAAGAACGGACGCATCAAGGTCGTTGATTTTTCTGAAGTACCCTCGGATGTCCTACCGGTTATGCTTGGTATTGTGGCGCGTCTCATCTACTACCTCCAATTCTGGATGCCCGATGAAAAGCGCCACCCCGTCGCGCTTGTTTGCGATGAGGCCCATATTTACCTGCCTAGGGACAAGGGCAACCCCAATCAGCAGCGGGCACTCGATAACTTTGAAAAGATTGTCAAAGAGGGGCGTAAGTATGGCGTGTCGCTGGTGATTGTAAGCCAACGGCCATCCGACGTGAGCGACACAATTCTTAGTCAATGCAACAATGTCATGGCATTGCGGCTGGCCAACAGCAACGATATATCCGCCGTAAAGAACATGATGCCGGAAAGCATGACGAGTTTTATGGAGATGCTGCCCGTTCTGGATATCGGGGAGGCATTGGTTGTCGGTGATGCCGTTCTCCTGCCAAGCCGCATACGTATCAACAAGCCTGTTGAAAAGCCCCTGAGCGCGACCATTGATTTCTGGACGGAGTGGAGCCGCAAGGATGTTTCGCCGGACTGGGTGCTGGCTGCAGAAAATATGCGGCGGCAAAGGAGAAAGACTTCGTGAAACGACGCGAATACGGCATAAATCTTGATGACGGAGTGGCGCTCGAAACGGATGAAGAGTTTCGCTTGCTCTATGTGCCTTGTAATCCCGATGAAACGGCTTGCATACAGGGATGGTTTGCTGATGATACGCTGGAGTCTCTTCTGCTGGGGGGACAGATTGGATCCGGGAAGACGACTCTCCTCAAGGAAGTTTTCCGTTCTTTTATTGATGCTCAGATTATTACCGTTTGCTTCGACACCGATCCGATTGAGCCGTTGGAAGGCGGTTACTGTATGATCCTGTTTGGCCGAATCCTTCAGGCCTCTTTGAGGGCCGGGGTGGAAATAGATGGTTGTGGAATAGCCCTGTCCGATTTCCCGTCCATTGATGCGGACTCATGGCACGCCTTTGCAGACAAAACAACAACCTGGCCTTCGAATCTGCAGGAGGCCGAACGATTGCGGGATGCCTGTGCGGTTATGAGCGAAAACGCCGGGCTGGTGCGCAAAGCTTGTGGTGAACTGCTTGATCGCCTGCGAAACATTATGTCACGAAAGCCCACTATCATTGCCGAAGGTATCGATAAATTTAATCCCGGCACACCTGAATACTTTTCGCTTAAGGATACCCTGACTTTTTTGGCTAAAAGAAAAACGCTTTTCGAGGTCAACGCTGTTCATCTCTTTCAAGAGCGGGACTTTCGGCCTGGTATCCGAAAGCTGTTTATCGGAGGCATTAGCAATGACATGCTCGCCCATATGCTTAAAAAAAGACTTGGCTCCTATGCTCCGATTTATCAGGACGCGTTCTCTTTGCTTGCCGAGTATTCCGGAGGCAATGCCCGTCAGGCCCTGAGGCTTCTCAATGCATACTACTTTCGACGCACGCAACGCCAAAATGACCACACATCGGCAATTGCCCTGGCCTGCCATCAGGTTGGCAAGGACCTTCTGAACGTACCTTACGGCCGTTTTCCAACGGACATCTTTGCCGTAGTAAAACGTGACGGCTATATGGAGGGCGCTCTGTTTATAGATCGTGAGAATGCGCCGGGTGCTAATGACGCTGTTTATCATAACTGGCTGTTCGTGCAGGGCGAACCGGACCCTGCCACACCGACAAAGTGGCCTGCCATCCTTAATCCGTTGATTGATAAGGCAATCGAGTGGGAGGTTGACGCTCCACGGACACCGGAGGAACAGGCTGTCCGAAAATGGGCGCGTGATCATGGTATAAGCCCCATTGGCCTGAATCTTCCTGTTGATGATAATGGAAAGCCTGCCTGGAACAAATTCTGGGAGGAAATTGAATCGTCCTCGGAAGAGGAGACCTTGAACATTCTCGGAGTTTTGGAAGAGATAGGAGCGGGACTCTTCGGTGTTGAACGGCAGGATCGCATTATCATCACCTACCAGGATCGTAAAAATCTGGAAGCGGTCAGGGATTTTCTTGTAGGTGAGGCCAATACTTACTCCCATTTTCCTTGCGAGGAAATCACCCTGGAAGGCGGTGAGGAGCGGGAGCCGGTCATCGAATTGCTGATGCGGCTTTCCGACAAAGACCCCAATCGCATTTATTCCGTGGAACTCACCGGGAAATGGACCAACGCCCAGCTTCGCGACCTTGAGCACCGGCGCGACATTCTCGACAATTTGCAGATGCTTTGGTGGATACAACAAGACGAACTGAAACGCTATCTCCGTTTCTGGCCCCAGTTGCGCCAGTTCTTCCGAATTTACAAACTCGAAGATGAGCTATGGCGCGGCATTACAATGGAAGAAATTCAGGTTGATATTGATTTCATCAAAGACATGTCTGATGAATCTGATCCGGAAGGCGTTCGCAGGTTATCAGCCGTTCTTACTTACCTCAAGGAGGTGGGAGGTAAGTCATGAATGACAATAAGCGCCGAGCTATCGTGTGGAGCGCCATCGAACGTATTGCCTTCCAACCGAAATCAACGAGTGATTGTCTTAATTGGTTGAGCGTTTATGCAAAGACCCTGCATTCACTCTGGGGCCTGGACCCCCTTTGGGGTCGTTTCGGATTGAATGATGAATTCGTTGTTCCCTTCCTGAACCTAAGGTGTAGACACGTTATTGAGTCTGAATCCAAATACTCTGTCTCGTTAGTACAAGATTCATCCACTAACCGTTGTTATTGGCAAATCCATATAGATCCCGAGTATCTCAGTAAGGGGTCTCTGTATTCTGCAAGTGGTCGATATCCTCATCAGCAAAGAGCGCAACTGCAAAGAGATATCGAATCCGTTCTCGATGGCATGATCTTCCATCCGCGTTGTCACACGCATCTTGAAGATCTTGGGGTCCTACAGGTGCAACTTGATCAAAGTAAGGGCGGGTTGTCATCACACGAAGTCAGAATTGGTGGAGGAATCGAGAATCCTTATGTTTTCCTTTTTCATCTTCGTTGTCAGTTCTGTCTCGTGTCCAATCATGTCAGGCAAACCGAGAGGCAGCGCTTGATTGATCTTTTTAAGAGATCAATTAGGGACAATCAGAACGTGAGTGCAAAAGATCTTTTCAATTTTTTACGATAAAAAAATAATAGATGGAGTGGTGTCAAAGCATGAATTGTGAATTAATGCCTGACAAGTAAGCCGCTATCATTTTGTCAAATCAATATGGGCAGAGCATGGTGAATTGAATATGAAGGTGCATTATATCACTTAATGTCCTAGGGAAATGACGGACAGGATATTTTTTAAATGACGCTAATCGAAATTTGTTTTTAGGAACGATTTCGGAAATGTCGGGACGTTTTGAAGTCGATATTTTTGCCTATGTTTTAATGTCCAACCATTATCATCTCTTGTTAAGAACCCATCGGACAAATTTAAAAAAGCCAGTGCAATGGTTCGGCACGACCTATACCCGAAGATTCAATAACCGATTCAACAATAAGTCACTCCGCTGTCAATCATAGTGTGAAAATATTTAAAGAGAAAATAAAAAAGAAGTGAAAAACCAATTTGAAAAACTTAATTCACAACACACGCTTTGAAACCCACATCCTGTGTTTAATACCCTCATGCAACAAAGGGTAAAAGTTTAAAAGGGCAAAGGGTTATTTTAAAGTCCTGACGCAACGAAAACCCACATTGAAGAACCGATAGTCCGGATCGCTCCTGCTGCGGTCTGCACAACGCGCGAGGTCCCGATCGCTGAGCCAGGAGCCGCCGCGAATCACCGGTAGCTGGCTTTCTTTTTTATCAAGTTTTGAGTGGAGTTCCGTATACTTTCCATCATCCCTCAGCTTCTGAAGATCGACATCGAATCTGAAATCGGTCAATGGCTTTTTAGAATGATAATCGGTCTTGGTCCACTCCCAGACATTTCCGGCCATGTCGGAGATCCCTTCGGGGGTATCGCCCTTTGTAAAAATGCCTACTGCCGAAGTTTTATCAATATTGCTTTCACTGGTATTACAGCGGCCTTCCTCCCATTTGCCCCAGGGATATTCTCTATTCTCAAAACCGGCGGCCACTGCCTCCCACTGGTTTTCATCCGGCAGGCTGTATACATAGCCGTCATTTCGGGTTAGGGTCAGCCAACGCGCAAATGCATCGGCCTCGTACCAGCAAACACCGACCACCGGCGCGTTGGGACAATTCCATCTCCGATCGCGCCAATACACCGGCAGGGTTGCTTGGGTATAATCGAGCCATTGTTTACCTTGACCGCTCCAATGCGTTTTGTTTTTATAACCTTTATCCTCAATAAATTTTGCATACCATTGGTTAGTCACAGGATATTTGCACATTTCAAAGGGATTTATTGCGAAATCACTCCTTTTTATCGGATAATTGCCTCCTCTGATAGTAATAAAATATTCCAGATCCCTCGTATCACCAAGATAGCCCAGAGTTTCTGCTATGGCAACCCGGTGTTCGATCTGGAAATTGCCGGTCGCTGCCAATACCATTTCACGGATAAGATTGTCATACAGGTCATCGAATATCTTGTCTCTTCCAGTATCAATTACACATTCACCGGCAAGAATCAGGTTCTCGAAATGTTCCGTTTCCTTTTCCATTATTCCTTTAATAAACAAGCTCGCATCTCTTTTTTTCAAAGATGCTGCACATAAGAGAACCACCTCTTTCCATTTGGCTTCGAAAAGCTTGCTGCCAAACTGTTCGATTCTGTCATCGCTTAAATCCGTCAATACCCTTGCAGCCAGATATTCTTGAAAGGTCTGGTGCATAAAGCCGTATGAACCGGTCGAAACCTCCTGGATAATACCGCTTCTTTCTTTCAAAATAGCTATAAAATCGTCTGCTTGCTCTTTTGAAAAAAGCATATCCTTATTCCTTTTGTTGAAAATTTCTGACAGCCTATGCTTCAATTCCTTGTACTCAATTTCTGTTGATGCTTTATCCAACATATCCCAGGCAATGGGACCCAAAAATTCGACGACGGTATCGTCAGTAATTCTTCTGTCACCGAAACTGAAATCCTCGCGTTTTTTCTCGTGCATACTCCTCAGTTTTTCCCACCGTCCAGTGAACATTACGAGACATTTTTCATACAAATCCGCCCTGCTTCTTGGTAATTCACCCCCTTCATGCTCGATCAAGGCCAGTATGGTAAGCATCAGCGGATTTGTGGCTATGGAAAGGATATTCTCATCCCCTCTTATCACGCCGATCATTTTTTCAAGGCTCTTTTTGGCCCCAATTTCATAGCTGTCAAGTCTTCGGTTAATTTCCCTTTCATACCAGCGATACCAGCTTAACAAAAATGTTTCTATCTGGTCGATTCCAAATGGCTGAACAACAAAATGGGAAAAGTCGTTGCCTTTTACAGGTTCAAAACGGCTTGCCTTTGTATAGCTGGCCGTTCTGCAAGTAACAATATATCTGTTTTTTAAATCATAATCGGCGATGATGAAATTTCTTACCGCATCCACCATCATTTTTCTTTCGGTTTCATCGGCAACTTCGTCAAGACCATCGATAAGAAAAAGAGCATCCCCATTTTTACACGATTGTAAAAATAAAGGGGCCAGGTCGGGTAGATCTTTGCCCTGAAAATATTCTGGAATAAACGTTCTAAGAGTGTATTTCGTATCTGCTTTTTTTAGAGCCTCTGCATAAGCGGCAATCGGAAAAATGATTGGTATCGGACTTTCTCGCTCATCCGTATTCGGATTTTCCATTTTTATAATGTAATTTAGGGCGATATATTTTAAAAAGGTACTCTTGCCGGCACCTGGATCACCTGTTATCACAGAATAAGGGCTACTAAAGATGTCGTTCAGCGTTATTGCTTCTGCCTGTTTTGACCGCTGAATGAATTCCGAATGATCATCATCTTCAGCTTTTTTAAGGATAGCGGTTTTTTCTGAAGATATCTTTCGATAAAAGGCCAGGTCCGTATAAAGCTCTTTTAAAGGAATAGAAATTAGCTTTCCTTCACTCAGCCCTTTAAAGCTTAATGTTGCATATTGCGCTTTAAGGAAATCGAAATATTTATTCTTTAAAACATCCAGATCGGGAGCTTTGATTTCACTGGCCTTCATTTCTTTCTTTTTTAGCTCGACCAATTCATTAATTTTGTTTTTTATTGAATGTAAAACCAGCGTTTCGGAAAATTCTGCTTTAGAATTATAACCTTGCAAGAATGAATCGACCGCCGCATTAAAATCTAATCCCTCCAGAGTGCTGATATCTATTTCTATTTTGTCATTATATATTATCTCTTTTATGGATTCACTATCTGTTGAAAATGATCCGCTATTTATTTTATTAAGGAAAAATGTCTTTATATTATCGTTTCTAAGCAGGGTTTGCATATGCTCATAGCTCTTATGGCCCAAACTCCCGATAAAATACTTCATTCCCTCCTCATAGGCTTCTGCGAATGAAGACTTTAAATTTTCTTCTTTTTTACCTGGGAAAAGTTTTACCGCAAGATTCGCTGCCATTGAAACTACGAAATTTTTCAAATCAAGTGGTGCAGCATTCCATACATCAAGCATCTCTTTAAACATAGTACCCCCCGTTTTTTAAAACAGAGCCGGAAATATTAATTATACATGACTTTCGGCCATTCAGATTAATAGTTGACTTTAGTTAGGATATAGTGTATATTGTTGCGTATGCTGAACGAAGCCATGTGCAACCATAAGATGAAGATTGTTGTCGATACGGGTGAC
>Ga0222626_1000349_pt1 | contig 29192 bp, 22 predicted proteins | sample AntAcemetageno91_FD_179862 | JGI IMG/M metagenome (GOLD analysis project Ga0222626, IMG submission 179862) | Saline water microbial communities from Ace Lake, Antarctica - #91 | ecosystem: Environmental > Aquatic > Non-marine Saline and Alkaline > Saline | place: Antarctica: Ace Lake | collected...
ATAATGTGGGGCATATCATTTATCGGGATGGGACCTTTCGGGGGAGGGGACGACTGGAGGAGGACCGGGGACAATATGACCGGGAGGAGGAGGTGCTTTCTCCCAGTGGATGCGCCCTACTGGTCCGGCGAGAGGCCCTGGATAAGGTAGGTCTATTAGATGATGATTTCTTTATCTATGGAGAGGACGCCGATCTCTCTTTGAGAGTCCGGCTGGCGGGCTGGAAGGTCGTCTATGTTCCCTCATCAATAGTCTATCATAAATATTCGGCGACTACCGGAGCCTATTCTCCTATCAAGGCGTTTCTGGTGGAGCGGAATCGGATCTGGCTAACTATTAAAAATTTTCCGCCGGGAGCGTTGCTTATGGTCCCGGTTTACGCGGCGGCGCGGATGATATATCAGGCCTATGGTGTCATCGCAGGGAAGGGAGCGGCCGGAGAATTTGCCCGACAATACTCGCCGCTCGAGCTACTGGGAATATTGATTAAAGCGCATCTGGCCGCATTGGCCGGCGCTCCTATGATGTGGCGCAAACGGCTGGAGATAAACCGGATGAAGAAGGTGAGTAACCGAGAGTTCTACGGCTGGCTCAAGCGCTTTAGCCTTTCCGCGAAGGAACTGGCATTGAAAGAATAATTTGGGGATTGGGGAATAGGGAATGGGGAATAGCGGCAGCCTTCAGGCTGGCGACCTGAAGGTCGCCTCTACGAGTAATATTGCCCCGATATATATAATTCAACAAATCGGTGACCCTATGAATATCGAAGGATTTTCGATATAAGGTTTTCGGATAAACTGTCCTGATAATTTTAGGTACAAGTTTAAAACTAATTTTTTTCAAGGAAAAAAATTAATGAGGATTGGAATCAACGCGTTATATCTTATCCCCGGTCGGGTTGGGGGGAGTGAGATCTATCTCCGGCAGTTGATCTCCGCTCTGGCGCGGATTGATCGGGAGAATGAATATATCATCTTTACTAATCGCGAGAACAGCGGGACCTTTGAGCTGGGGGATAATTTCCAGGAGCACCACTGTCCGGTCCGGGCTCTAATCCGTCCGCACCGCATCGTCTGGGAGCAGATGGTCCTTCCCTATCGGGCCCGGCAGCACGGCCTTGATGTCCTCCACTCTCCCGGCTTTGTCGCGCCGCTTTTTTGCGCATGTCCTTCGGTAGTCACCATCCTCGATCTGATCTATCTTGAATTCCCCGAGACCTTTCCTTTTCTGGCCCGGATCTGGATGAAATTTTTGGTGAAACACTCGGCCCATCGAGCGCAAGCTCTGATTGCCCTCTCCGATTATTCCCGGGATGAGATTCTCTGGGCACTGGATCTCCCTTTCTGGAAAGTCAACTCGGTATATATGGGGGGTGGCGAGACAATATCTACCCCTCCTCCCCCGGAAGAGCGGGCCGAGCTTCTCCGTGAATATGGGATCATCTCTCCCTATATTCTTACTGTGGCCGCGGCCCATCCGCATAAAAATATTGCCCGTCTTCTAGAGGCATTTTATCATTTTAGAGATGAGATGAGGCAGTACCAGCTGGTGATTGTAGGGGTACAGCATAACCGTTATTCCCAGTATCTGAAAGAGGTGGTTGAACGTCTGGATTTGAGTGATCATGTGATCTTTACCGGTTGGATCCCGGGTCGGGTTAAGGAAGCTATCTTTGCCGATGCCGCGATGATGGTATTCCCTTCTCTCCTGGAAGGATTCGGATTGCCGGTCCTGGAAGGCATGCGGTCGGGATTACCGGTAGCCTGCTCGGATCTGCCATCTCTGGCGGAGGTCGCGGGGGAGGCAGCCTATCTCTTTGACCCCTACTCGGTGGAAGGTATAAGCCGTGGACTGAAGGCATGCGTAGCCAATGATCATCTCCGGGCGGAGTTGATAGAAAAAGGAAGATCCCACGCAGCCGGTTTTACCTGGGATAAGACCGCCCGAAATACACTTGATGTTTATTATAAGGCGGTCGGGGGGGATCGTACCAATGATTAAACATCTTGGTTATCAGTCGATTTATATGGGAATCATTGCTTCTGAATATACTTATAAAATCACAAATCCCAAGTTGAGCCTGGCGAAATCCCGTTATACGGGGCACCAAATAACAAAAAGAAAGTCATCATGTCTAAATATACAGGTTATCTAACAATTATTTTTCGTTTCTTGGTGGTCGCCCTGATAGTGGTCGGTATCTCCGGCTGTAGTCCCGACCTCGGAATGGGCGACAAGATGAAGGTGGCAGGAGTCTTCTCTACTTCTCTGGAAGATCCTCAGGCCGCGGTTATTTATCAGGGACTCCGAAAGGCCGAGCGAGAGATGGAGGTGGTCTGCGATGTAACCGCCAATGTCAACTCCCGGGAGATAAAGAGAGTGCTGAAAGATTACGCGGAGAAGGGGTATCTGATTATCTTTGGTGACGCGCCGGACTCCGAAGACATTATCCGAAGGGTTGCCCGGGACTATCCGGAGATCGCGTTCTGTTTCTGTTCAGACTTCGGCCCGGCTGCTCCTAATCTCTCCGTCTTTAATAGCTGGGTCTATGAACCGGCTTATCTTTGCGGGTTGATCGCCGGTCGGCGCACGAAGACGAATATTGTTGGCGCGGTGGGGGGTATGGCGGACCCGGCCGTGGACTGTATTCTGAACGCCTTTCGCCGCGGTGTCCTGGAGGTGAATCCCGGGGCTCGGGTAATGAGTGCTTTTATCAAAAATCGTTTCGATCCTTCCTCAGCCGCCCGGGAAGCAACCAGGATGATCAAGTCCGGCGGCGACTACATCTTCGCGGGAACTCCCGGTGTTATCCGGGCCTGCCGGGATAACGGAGCAATGGCCTTCGGTAACCTCCAGGATCAATACTCACTGGCTCAGGATACGGTAATATCGGGGACGGTCTGGGATCTCTGGCCCACGGTCGAGAAGGTCATCACCGATGTTCAGGACGAGCGGTATCAAGCCCTGGATCTGCGGGAGTGGTCTATGATGGCTAAAGGGGGGGCATACTTCGCGCCCTATCATAGTTTTGAGGGGAAGATTTCTTCTGAGTTGAAAGATGTGATCAACCAGATTCGCCGCGATATCATGGCCGGGACATTTCGCGTTCCTGCCAACGAGCTTCCTCCACCGGTTGACTAGCTTTCTTACAATTGAATCTAATCTGGGCCACTGAGGCAGAGGATATATCCAGAGAAAAGAAGTATTCAAATGATATGAGATAAAGCTGAATTAGCATCTAAATATAAAACCTGATTGACGCCGGAGGGTTCTTCTGTTAAATATGGTCTGCATTCCCATGCCACTAGAACTTTGCGTCATCCACTTAGATAGATCATCTTTATTTATCGATGCCGGGCAAGGTTCAGAATTTTCTAAAGTCAAATTACTTTCCGTTGTCACCCCGGAAAATCCATTCGAGGTGGGATCGGGGGAGGGGTAATATTTTGTGGCTTCGTCAGTTTCAATCCGAGGCTTCAGCCAGAGGCGTATCTTCTCCATGACGAGAAGCATATCTGGCGCAATAAATAATTAAATCAATGTTTTCAAACTAATAACTCCGACAGAATCGGAGTCACTTTAATATTCTGAATTAATTTTTCTTAAAAAGGAGAAGAAAAAAATGTCGGATAAGAAGAAGGTATTGGAAAATACCGTTAAAAGGTGTAGAGAGAGGGATATTATCATCCCCACCTATGAGCAGATGGCAAACCCGGAAAAGATACCGGCCGGGATCAAAAATGAACTGAAGGATATTGGGCTTTGGGATCTTAATCCCCGCAATATGTTTCGGATCACCTGGAAGAATGAGCCGGTTGGTTTTGGGGGAGGTTATGGTTCAGTAAATTATATGGAGATTCCTCGGGAATTGACCGGAGTTCGGGCCCGGATTTTTATGCTGATCGGGAAGTATTTTCCTACCGGCGCCCATAAAGTAGGAGCTACCTTCGGACCTCTGGTGGAAAAGTTGGTCCGGGGGGAATTTGATCCCACCACTCAGAAGGCGCTCTGGCCTTCAACCGGCAACTACTGCCGAGGTGGGGCTTATGACGCTTACCTCCTGGCCTGCCCATCTATCGCGGTTCTTCCGGAAGGAATGTCAAAGGAGCGTTTCGAGTGGCTGGAAAAAGTCGGTTGCGAGATCTATGCTACTCCAGGTTGTGAGAGTAACGTGAAAGAGGTCTACGACAAGACGAAAGAATTGAAGATGAAGCGGCCGGACGAGATCGTGGTTTTAAACCAGTTTGATCAGATCGGCAACGCGATCTGGCATTACGTTTGTACCGGTCGGGCGATGGAAGAGATCTACTACTCGGAGAGAAGAGGCAAGGAAAAACTGCGGGCCATCTGTCTGACCCAGGGATCCGCCGGGACGCTCGGCAGTGCCGAATATCTTAAAGAGAAGTTCCCCGATATCAAGGTGGCGGCCTCGGAAGCTCTCCAGTGCCCGACCTTGCTCTACAACGGATACGGCGGTCACCGGATCGAAGGTATCGGAGATAAGCATGTTCCCTGGATCCATAACATCAAGACTATGGATATGGTGGTAGATATCGATGACCAGAACTGTATGGATCTGCTCCGCCTCTTTAACGAGCCCGTCGGCATGGACTATCTGAAGAAGAAGGGAATTGACCCCAATGTGGTGGATCAGCTGAATCTGCTGGGCATCTCCTCAATTGCCAACCTGCTTGGTTGTATCAAGATGGCGAAGTACTATGAGATGAATGATGATTCAATCATCGTAACCGTAGCTACCGATTCGATGGATATGTACAAATCGCGGCAGGCGGAAGAACAGGAATTGCACGGTGACTATACCGAGATGAAAGCGATCCTGGATTTTGAAAGATCGTTGATGAGTCAGTCGATTGATTGGATGCAGGAGTTGACCTACTGGGATAAGAAGCGGATGCACAACCTCAAGTACTTCACCTGGATCGAGCAGCAGGGGAAACAGCTTGAAGAGCTCAACGCCCAATGGTATGATGATGACTACTGGACAAAACAGTTCCATGCCTACGAGGAATGGGATGAATTGATCAAGGAATTTAATGCCAAGACAGGACTTTTAAAGAAATATGAGTAATCTCATTTCTCCTGTGGAGAAATAAGAATATGCCAGCATTGAACGGTATTGCAGACAAAACATAATGCAAATTTGTTCTCCAGAACTTAATTCCCAAAACTCGGAGAGCTAATTTTATAGATAGGGGGAAAAATAATATGATCGCGAAAAAAATAGAAGGTGGCTATCAGTTGGAGAGCCCCACAATCAACGGAATTTTTGTGGTTAAACTGACTATAACCGATGATGGGGAGGAAAAGATCGAGACCTGCACAACCAAGCTCGGGTTCTGTATGCCGCAGCAGGTTCTCAACCCCGGGACAATAGAAAAAATCATCGGTCGGAAGCGTTGGAACCATTTTCAGGAGATGAAGGAGAAAGGGATCGATAATATGTTTATCGATCCCCAGCGCCCCAAACGAAGAGCCCATGCTCAGAAATCCTGGTAATAATTTAGCCCCGCCAACGGCGGGGCTAAATTAGTTTTGAACAAATACCTGTCATGATTATATTAATGCAATGCCAGTGAGACTACTCAGCAGCCTAATTTCTATTTCAGGGAATTTACTTTATCTTCCCCAGAAATTAAATTAACAAAGGAGAAAGGAGGCAGTATGAATCCTGAAGCTTTAATCTTTTCGAAAGACCATGAATGGGTAGAATCAGAAAAGTCTCCGGCTCGGATTGGTATCTCCGATTACGCGCAGAAAGAACTTACCGACGTTGTCTACGTGGAACTTCCCGAGGTAGGGGTGGAGGTAAGCAAAGGAGACAGCATCATTGTCCTGGAATCGGTGAAAGCGACTTCCGATGTTTACGCTCCGGCATCAGGTAAAATTACCGGGGTGAACGGTGATTTGGAAGATAATCCCCAGAAGATCAACGAAGATCCTTATGGCGACGGCTGGTTGGTTGAGATCGAGATTGCCGACTCCTCCGAGCTGGTCGGCATGATGGATTACAGTGCCTATCAGAAATACCTGGAAGAGGGGAGTTAAAATACGTTGTATCGCCCCGCACACAAGTCTTGTGTACGGGATTTGTAGGATCAGAATGCCTCCGGCATTCTTTGTATGAGGTGTAGTATCGCTACGCTTGAATATCTGGACTTACAGCGCCAAAGAAGGTGAAGCCAGGTTTACAAGCCTCCCGGATGAATCCGGGAGGTGATACTACATTTCCCACAAGGCGAAACCGATACTGCAAGCCTTCCTGACAAAGTAAGGAAGTGATCCCGCATAAATTCGCGACCGAAGAGAGCTAATTTATATGAGATACATCACCAATACGTCAGAGCAGCAACAGGAGATGTTGGGAGAGATCGGGGCCTCTTCGTTTGAGGAGCTGATCGCTACCATCCCCGCCGGGGTGCGGTTTAAAGGCGATCTAAATATCCCCGGCCCTCTATCGGAGCTGGAACTGGAAGAACATCTCACCGCTTTGGCCGGCCAAAACGCCGACTTCTCCTCCTTGAAGCCGCTGCTCGGAGCCGGAGCCTATCGGCATTATGTTCCCCGGGCGGTCTCCGCTCTTTTGAGCCGGGAAGAGTTTTACACCACTTATACCCCCTATCAGCCGGAGCGGAGCCAGGGGATCCTCCAGGCGATGTTCGAACTCCAGACCTATCTCTCCCGGCTGACCAGGATGGAGGTGGTTATCCCCTCGATGTATGACGGTGCCTCGGCGGTTGCCGAGGCGGCTCTGATGACACTCCGTCTGACCAAGAAGAATAAGATTATCATCTCCTCCGCCCTCCATCCGCATTACCGGGCGGTTATCGAGACCTATACCGCCCCCCATGAGACGGAAATAATTGAACTCCCGTATCGGGGGGGGCTCGTCGATATTTCCCGACTGGAAGATATGCTCAATGATGAGACGGCTTCGGTGATCGTTCAGAGTCCGAACTTCTTCGGCGGGATCGAAAAGATCGCGGAGCTGGCGGAACTGGCCCACGAGCGTGGCGCCCTCTTCATCCAGGTGGTCGCGGAGAGTATCTCACTCGGCATCTTAAAACCGCCCGGTGAGATGGATGTTGATATAGTGGCCGCCGAGGCACAGTCGCTGGGGATGGATCTCAGTTTTGGCGGTCCTTATAACGGCTACCTGGCTGCCCGGAAGAAGTTCCTCCGCCAGCTTCCGGGAAGGATTGTGGGTGAGACGGTTGACCGGGACGGGAAAAGGGCCTTTGTGATGACTTCCCGGGCCCGCGAGCAGGATATCCGGAGGGAGAAGGCGACCTCTTGTATCTGCTCCAATCACGGCCTCAATATCATCGCCTCCGATATCTATCTCTCCCTGATGGGGACGGAAGGACTCTACCAAACGGCCCTGTTAAATACCCGCGCCGCTCATTATCTGGAAGAATGTCTGGTCGAAAGTGGAGGGTTCGAGAAAGTCTTTGACTATCCGTTCTTCAATGAATTTCTTCTTCGGAGCAAAAGACCGGTTCTTGAGATGAGGCAACTGTTGTTAAAGAGCGGATATGTTCCACCGCTCTCTCCCGGTATCTTTCTCGGAGACGAACAATTGGATAATTCCGCTCTTTTTGCCGTCACCGAAATCTTTAACCGCGGAGAACTGGACCACATCGCTGAGATACTCTCTAAATAAAATATGCTACAAAGGCACTAAGACACGAAGAAAGGAAAAAAATAGTTCATTTATTTCGTCTGTATTTTTCTTAGTGCCGTGGTGTCTTAGTGGCAAAATAATATAAATATGAAGCTGATATTTGAAAAGAGCGTTAAAGGAAGAGAAGGGTACTCTCTCCCCGTGGACCGGTTTGAGGAGATCTCGATTGAGGACTGCGTCCCATCTTATGCCCTGGGGAAGAAGAGGGAACTGACCGAGGTCTCCGAGCTTGACGTGATCCGTCATTTTACCCGGCTCTCCAAATATAATTACGGCATTGAGGACGGCTTCTACCCCCTGGGGTCGTGCACTATGAAGTATAACCCCAAGATCAACGAGAAGCTGGCTTCACTGGATAGATTTATCCATGCCCATCCCTTCGCTCCCGCGGATACTGTCCAGGGATCATTGAAGCTGATGTATGACCTCGGGGAACTTCTCTGCCGGATTACTGGTATGGATGCTTACACTCTAGCCCCGGCAGCCGGAGCCCACGGAGAATTGACCGGGGTTTTGATTATCCGGAAATATTTTGAGGACCGGGGAGAAAAAAGGAGCAAGATGCTAGTTCCGGACTCCGCGCATGGCACCAATCCGGCCTCTTCCGCTATGGCCGGATTCAAGGTGGTGGAGTTGAAATCAAACGAGTCGGGGACGGTTGATATTGATGAACTTGAGCGTTTGATGGACGAAGATACCGCCGGGATGATGCTGACCAATCCCAACACTGTGGGGCTCTTTGACCACAGTATCGATCGGATCGCGGAGATTGTTCATAAGAAAGGCGGCCTGCTTTACTATGACGGGGCCAATCTCAATGCCACCCTCGGTATCCTCCGTCCAGGCGATACCGGTTTTGATGTGGTCCACCTCAATCTCCATAAGACCTTCTCTACTCCTCACGGCGGGGGTGGTCCCGGTGCCGGTCCGGTCGGGGTAAAAGAATTCCTCGCTCCCTATCTGCCTTCGCCGATTGTTGTATTCGATGGGGCAAAATATCGACTCAGGTATCCGGGGGAGAAGAGTATCGGGATGATGCGGGCTTTCTTCTGCAACTTCTCGGTTCTGGTTAAAGCCTATGCCTGGATTCTTTCCATGGGGCCGGATGGTCTGCGGAAGGCTTCGGAGGCGAGCGTCATAAACGCCAACTATCTGCTGAAGAAGTTAAAAGAATATTACCGCCCTTCCTATGACGGTTATTGTGCTCATGAGTGCGTCCTGACCGGTCGAGACTATAAGAAGCATGGCGTCAAGACGCTGGATATCGCCAAGCGGCTGATGGACTACGGCTACTACCCTCCCACCATATATTTCCCTCACTTCAAGCCTTACGCTGAAGAGACGCTGATGGTTGAGCCCTGTGAGTCAGAAGGGAAAGAAGTACTGGATGAGTTCATCGAGGTGATGATTAAAATATCGGAAGAGGCAAAGAGTAATCCCGAGTTGCTTTTGAACGCCCCGGTCAATGCCCCGATCCGAAGGACTGACGATGTCCTGGCCGCCCGCCGGCCGATCTTCCATTATGATGATGAACTGCGTCTGAAAGATGAGCTCAACTACCAACCGGAAGATATCGACTTTTAAATCTTATTTTTCCCGGGCTGGTATTACCCGGCTCATGAGTTTGCTCAGGTCTTTTATTTTATATGGCTTGACAATAACACCGCAGAATCCATATCTCTCGTAGTTGGCCATTATGGAATCGGTTGAATAACCACTGGTAACGATAATACTCGCCTCCGGCTCAATTTTTTTAATCTCCCGAACCGCCTCCTCTCCTCCCATTCCGGTTTTGACCGTTAGGTCAAGAATTACAGCGTCGAAGGTTGATCCGGCCTTATAGGCCTCGGCAAAGGAGTTGATAGCCTCCTCTCCGTTGACGGAGGTTTTAACATCATAGCCAAGTTTTTTCAGCATCCGGCTCGCTACTGTTCTGACGCTATCATCATCATCCATCAGAAGTATACTCCCCGTGCCCCTGACGATCTCCAGATCCTGCTGGATCTCCACCTGTGCTGCTATTTCGTCGGAAGCGGGGAGATAAACTGAGAATGTGGTTCCCTTACCCGGTCTGGATGTAACTGTGATCAGTCCGTTATGATTCTTGATGATGGAATATACGGTGGCCAGCCCCAGACCGCTTCCCTGTTTTTTGGTGGTGAAGTAGGGGTCGAATATTTTGCCGATGTATTTATCCGGTATGCCGACTCCACCATCCTGAAGGGTTAACAGTATATATTTCCCTTTTTTCAGTGCCAGTCCCATGTCATCCGTAACGATAATATTTTTTGCTGTAACCTCAATTCTGCCTCCCTCCGGCATTGCCTGAGCGGCGTTGATGGAGAGATTATTAATGACCTGGTTTATCTGGCCGGTATCGGCATTGATTGGCCAGAGATCGTCCTCGATTGAGAATGAGGCCTTGTTTTTGGATCCGCTCAGGGAAAATCTGGTAGAATCCTTGAGTAGGTCGGAGATATAAACGCACTTTCGGACCGGGAGGCCGCCCCGGGAAAAGGTAAGGAGCTGCTGGGTCAGATTTCGGGCCTGAAGACAGGAATCTTCGGCATCGTCAAGGCTCTGTCGGATCTCCGAGTCTTCGGGTAAACTCAGCTTCGACAATGAGACGTTGCCCATGATTGACATCAAGAGGTTATTAAAGTCGTGGGCGATCCCTCCGGCCAAAATGCCGAGAGATTCGAGCTTTTGCGTCTTGATTACTTCACCCTCCAGCCGTTTGCGGACTGTAATATCGCGGTTGATGCCGACATTCCCGATCCATTGACCTTCCCGGTCGTTAACACTGCTGACAATGGTGGACATAATCTTGGATTTTCCTGACCGGGTGATGATCGGAAGCTCTCCTTCCCAGACCACATCTTTTTCGAGGTCCCGTCGGATCATGGAAACAATCTCCTCCACTCGATCCGGGGGATTGAGGATCTCGGATTTCTTGCCCAGAAGTTCATCCCGCGGCCATTCGAGCAGTTTCTCCGCTGCCGGATTCATATCGATGATTTTATCCTCCCGATCGAAGAGCAGTACCGCTTCCTGCATGGACCGGTAGACCAGAGAATGCCTGAGCATGACTTCCGCGTCCCGCTTCTGCTCCGTAATATTCTTTGTAACCTCGACCGCGCCGATTATATTCCCTTCTTCATCGCTAACCGGATATCCCCGGATATACCATATCCTGCCGTCCGGTGTGGTTATCTCATGTTCCTGTGTTGATCCGGTCTTCATTGCTAATAACACGGGGCAATCATCGCATGGGGTGGAACGTTGACTCCACACTTCATAGCAACGCCGTCCGCAAATCTGTGACCGTTCCAATCCTATCGACTTGGCGGCGGCCTGGTTAACCCAGATCAGACGCAATTCCCGGTCTTGAAAAGTGATTACCTCATCCAGGCTGTTCAAGATAACCGCCTTTTCTTTTTCCGACTGTCTGAGCGCCTCCTGTGCCTTTTTCCGGTCGGTAACATCCCGGCCGACGCCCTGGTATTCAGCTATTTCCCCGGAATCATCAAAGATGGCTCGGTTTACCCACATGGTCCACCGGGTTGTTCCATCCGGCAGGTGCGTCAATTGTTCCATACTTCTTGCGGGTCTATCGGGAGTGAGCGTATGGAGTTCTTTTAAGAGCGATTCATGGTAGGACTTATCTGTAAATTTTGTGATCGATTCTCCGATCAGCTCCTCGGGTCGGTGGCCGGTTAGCTTACTCAGGGCCTGGTTCACAAAAATTATCTTCAGATCTGGCCGGAAACGGCAGACGAACTCGGTCTGGTCCTCCACCACCGCGCGGTAGCGCTGTTCGCTCGCTCGCAGTGATTTGTAGATGTAGATCCGCTGGATAATAAGTCCCGCCATATTCATAAAAGTGTCGATCATGTCTTTGAGCTTGAGCTTATTTCCCGGCGGCAGCTGGACCAGCCCACCGACGAGCAATTCTCCGTCCCGGACGCAGGAGAGACGATAGCAGTTATCTTCCCGGGAAAGGTCCATCTCATCGAGGATTGAGCCGGAGAAGATATCAACCAGACATCCCCGGTGCTCATGACATTCCTGAACCTGACTCGCCCGGAAATTCTCCACGATTTTATCCGTAACCGGTGCCGTGATTGCCGTCTGATCCAGGACCTCTTCCTCCCCATTGCCGGATTTCCGGCAGACGCACTCCAGGTTCATTGTTTTTTGGGCAGGGTTATAGGTAGCCAGGGCGGCTGCGGTGGCGCCGCATAAACGGATCAGGTTGCGGCAGAGAATGAGGAAGACGTCCTCATCGCTTGCCCCCTCCACCTCCAACACTGTGTCGAAGATGACCCGGAAGGCGCGATTCCGCTCCTCGAAGAACCGGTGGGTGTGTTCTTTCGCCCGGTGTCGTTCAGTATCTCTAGTTGTCATAAATTGTCTGACAGATGTGCTGATCCCGGATTTAGCGGATGATAGCAACAGATAATCCGTTAAATAGCCGCTCGCCACCATCCGCGATTCAGAAGCGAACCGGCGAGCGTTTAATCAGCATCTTGCAGAAGCCTCAAAGAGTAAGCACACTATATAAATGAAAGTATTCTGCTCAATCTCTTCTGTCAATGCTAACTTGCTGCTTCAGAATTTTCAGCCTGAGGCTGATGCGGCTCTGGTGGACAATAAATGTAGTGAAAAGGTAGCCGCCCCGTATTAAGCGGGGCGTCTATTGCGCACCCTGAAGGGTGCGGCTACCAAAAAGTTGGCGCGAAGCGCTAAGTATTTCCTGGAATTTATCAAATCCCGAAATGAATTTGTTCCGGATCGTGCCTGTTTTCTTCCTGATTATAACGTTAAAACCATGATCTTGGGTACAAAATCATCATTTTAAGCGTGAAAATAGTGGCTAAAATCTCTGTAACATCTTGTATTTCAAGTGGTTGCTATGGCGAATCCATGTCGGTTGCTGCGACCGAAAAGATCAGGGGCAATTCAATAGGTCTCTATTGCCAAGAGGAAAAATTTGCCCCAAACTACTTGATTTGAGCCCAACTCCTTGGAAATCGCCAGTTGCGCCGGCGCAACCTACATGCAACTCATTCTGCCGCATGGTATTGCGCCACAGTGGTGCGCAGCGCACCACTCTCCATTAAGGCATTTATAAGTTTAATCAGCTCTTTTGCCCGCAGTATAGTGGTATGCCCGCCAGACAATAGAACATGGTTGGTCTCGATCCGTCCTTGTTCACCAGATTGAAACAGGTCTATATGAACGCCAGGGTAAAGCGTTGACCAATTTCTCGGCTACGCTCCCCATCCCTCAGTCCGATTTAGCCAGTCAACTTATCAAAGATCCCTATAATTTTGGTTTTATCGGGCTTGGCACCGACATCTCCGAACGGCAGTTAGAAGGTGCTCTCATCGATAGAATCAAGGATTTTCTGATGGAACTTGGCAAAGGCTTTTCTTTTATCGGCCAACAATATCATCTTGAAGTAGTCGGCAAAGATTATTTCATGGATCTTCTATTTTACCATCTTCACCTGCGATGTTTCATTATTATTGACCTGAAAGTGGTTCCGTTTGAACCTGAATTCGCCGGGAAAATGAACTTTTACCTGTCGGCGGTCGACGATAAGCTCCGGCATCCTGCAGATCATCCGACAATCGGGATAATTCTTTGCAAGAAACGAAACAAGATTGTAGTTGAATACGCCCTGTGCGATACAAACAAGCCCATGGGAGTGGCAACGTATCGTATATTACCTGCGAAGTTAAAAGCCGATCTGCCCTCTGCTCAGCAGCTTGAGGATTGGATTAAAAGAAATGGTCCAGGATCAAACAAGACCCCGGGCTATTGACAGATAAGAAGAAAGAAATTTTCGGCAATCTCCAACAACAATTCGTGTAGATTATTGCCCCCGCTTTCTTCGGGGCAGGAATTCGTGGACATAAAAAGGGCCGAGGCGGGGTAATCATTTGCAAATTAGCGTAATTCGTAGTTTAGAAAAGGGGCCGAGGAAGAGGGTATTTTGCGGTTTTTGCGTATTTTTGCGGCTAAAATCGGGGGTGATGCCGGGAAAGAATGAATTTCCAATTTCCAACTCCCAACGTCCAACGATGAGTATCAATCCCTAGATCAGTTGGTGCAGTTTCTCGATCAGGGGATCGAACTCTTTTTCTTTGAAGCAGTAGCCGATCTCGAGAAAGCGGGACCGGAAGGATTTTACTTCTTCTTTCAGGTCCTTGCCTTCGATCACTATATCGTGGATGAGTCCGGCCAGTTCCTGGAAGTCCGTTTCTGCCATACCGAAACGGGTCATCTCGGAGACGCCGAGCCTTAAGCCGCCGGCGGCGGAGAAACCTTCATCCTCGGGGCGGCCCTGGTAGTTGACTATGATGTTGTTGTCCTCCAAGCGTTTCGCGATCTCGGGGCCGTGGCTGTAGCCGACATTCAGAACTACTTGGTGGGTCTCGGTATATCCCAGCTTTGGGTCACCGGCCACATCCATCCCGGTATCAGCCAGGGCTTTGGCGAAGGCTTTGGCGTTGTTGATGACGGCGGGCTGGTATTGATCCTTGAAGTGGTTCATCTCGTAGGTCGCCATCAAGAGCCCCAGCATTGTCCCCAGGTGGTGGTTGCTGACCGAACCGGGGAAAGCCCGGGACTGGAGCGCTTCCCAGAGCGGCCAGCGGTAGCTCTCTCGGGTATAGTTCGCGGCTACGACTCCCCGCTGGGTGCCGAAGAAGGTCTTGTGAGTGGAGCCGGTGACGAACTCGGCCCCTTCCTTGAACGGCTCCTGAAAGTACGGGCCGATCAATCCCAGGACGTGGGCCATATCGTACATGATCACGCTCTCCGGGGAGAGTTCATCGACCAGGGCCCGGATCTCGGCTACCGGCTCCCGGTAGAGGATTACGGACTTACCCAGAATGATCAGTTCCGGCTGGTAACGTCCGATAATTTCCCGGCAGGCGTCGACATCGATCCGGTATTGATTGTCGGGGAGGACCGGGAAGTTGATCACGGCCGGTTTTTCGGTCTCCGGATCACGGGCCACGTAATCCCTCAAGGCCCCCATCGGCTGGGAGCTGAGATGGCCGCCTTTCATGATGTGGTGATTCATCACCCTCCGCATCCTCCGGGGTTCCCGTTTGCGGTCCCCAAAGTTGATCCGGTGGACCATGGCGGAAAAGACCGCGGCGTTGGCCATCTGGCCGGAGATCAGCCGGGTCTCCACTTCCCGGCTGCCGAGATAGAGATTCAGTTCCTCATCCAGGAGTTTTTCCACCTCTCCGATAAAATCCGCCCCCTGGTAGTAGAAGACCTCGGTCTCTTCAAAGGCCTTGAGCGCTTTGTGTTCCGCGTATCTCCCGGAGGGGTCCATGATCGAGAGGAGCCGGGCCATCGGCGACTCTGTCATCTCGGAAGGGATCAGGTTGACGCATTCGCGCTGCCGCCAGACGGTATTATCTATCGCTTTTTCCAGAAGTCCGGCGACTTTCCTGGCCGTCTCCTCTCCGGCATCTTTCTCCTCATTATGAAAAAGGTGGTCGTATTGAATCGGGCGGGCATAAGGGGGGGCTTCTCCCCGCATATGGTAGGGAACAATTACTCCCTCGGTCCGCTTTCCCCGTACCTCGATCTCAAGTCGGTCGCCTTTGCGGAGATGGTTGTCTAGGAGCGCCAGGCCGATCGCCCGCATCTTTTTCTCGTCGATCAGGCGGCTTTCCAGTCCTTCCCCCACCCATTTCCACTCAGGCACCATCGTCCCGCTGGTTATGTAGCCCACCTCCTTATCTCCCATGAAGACCTTGTCTCCGGCCCGGGCGATTCCCCGCCCGGCCAGGGCCACCGGCATGATCATCCGGGGAAGATCCTCTATCTTCGAGAAGTCGCCCTCCTTCCGGATGAGTTTACGGGCTTCCCATTGTTTGTGGAGAGCCTCTTTTCCGATAAAATCCCCTTTTAAAGGGGAGAAGCTGACCGCCACGTTGGCCAGACCCGCCGCGAAGATCGGAATCTCCCGCCCGGTTTGGTCGATCCCGAATTCGTGCCCGTAGAGCGGGAGCCCGGCTTCCAGCCGGAGTGTGTCCCGCGCCCCCAGAGCGATTGGAACCGCTCCTTTTTCAATCAACAGATCCCAGATCATCAGGGAATCTTCCTGCTTGACGAAGAGTTCAAAACAGATCGGTTCCCCGGTATACCCGGTCCGGGCGATCAGAATATCGGCGCCATTGATAGTTAACCGGGAGAGGCAGTTCCGCATCGGCTCGGGCAGAGTTCCGTCTTCGATAATTTCCAGAAGGATATCTTTAGAGAGAGGCCCCTGGAGACTGAGCATCGTCAGATCCATGGTTCGATCGATCAGTTCCACATCGGGGAATTTCGGGAGGATGGATTGGAAATGATCCCAGTCTTTGATCCGGTTGGCCGCGTTGACCACCAGGAGGAATTCATCCTCAAAGAACCGGTAGAGGTAGGAGTCATCGATCGCTCCGCCCTCGGGGTTGGGAATGATGGTATATTGTGATTCACCCGGGAGGATCGCGGCGGCGTTATTGGTTAGAGTGTGCTGGAGAAACGCCAGGGCCCCTTCCCCCCGGAAGACAAACCTCCCCATATGGGAGACATCGAAGAGGCCGGCTCCTTTTCTGGTTGCCAGGTGTTCCTGGACGATTCCCCCGGAGTACTGGATCGGCATCTCCCAGCCTCCGAATTCCACAATCTTGGCGCCCAGATCAACATGCTTATCAAAAAATATAGTCCTCAGAAGTTTGCTCATTAAATTTTTCCTCCGGAAAAAATTTATTATGGTTGATTGTTTTATTAATTTACATATATTATGCCACAGGCGATTGAATCAGCTACACCTGTTGTCTGACTTATATTGTCAATATAATACCATGGCAATAGGAATCAAGTTTTTTTATTACAAATTTTCAAACAAAAAATATTATTATTTTCCGGAGGAAAATAATAGGAGGTAACAGTGGAACAATCAGTCAGTAAGCATGAACTGCGAGACCTGGATCTTCTCTTCAACGCCCGCTCCGTGGCAATCGTAGGAGCATCAACAAATCCCGAGAAGCTGGGCTACGAGATCCTGAACAACCTGATTAATATGGGCTACGAGGGCCCGATCTACCCGATCAACCCCAAGGCGGATGAAGTTCTGGGTTTGAAGGCTTATCCGTCCCTCTCTGATGTCGGAGAACCGATTGACGTGATCGCCGTAATTGTACCCGGCAAGTTCGCGCCCGGGGTGATTGAAGAGGCTGGAAGACTGGGGGTGAAGGGAGCGGTGGTGATCTCGGGCGGATTCCGGGAGATTGGCAACGACGATCTGGAAGCGGCGTTGGTTGCGGCGGCCCGCGGTGGCGGTGTCGGGATCATCGGGCCCAACTGTCAGGGGATCAACTACCCCGCTAATAAGCTCTGCATCAGCTGGCCCCTGATTAAATGCCAGGGTGGATTGGCGCTGATATCCCAGAGCGGCACCATTGCCGCGGCCCTGGGCGATCGGGCCGAGAAAGAAGATATTGGAATCTCGGGTCTGGTAGCCCTGGGCAACCGCTGTGATATTGATGAGTCGGACCTGATCAATTTTTTCGGCGCCGATCCCAGTACTGAAGTTATCGCGGTTTACATAGAAGGGGTCAAAGATGGTGATAAATTCATGGATGTGGGACGTCGCGTGGCGAAGGATAAGCCGGTTCTGGTATTGAAGGGTGGGAGGACCGAGCGGGGAAGACAGGCAGCGGAATCCCACACCAAATCCATCGCCGGCCGAGGTGAGATATTTGACGCGGCTCTCCGCAAGATCGGGTTTGAAAAGGTCGAGTCGATCGATGAACTTTATGACTGTTCCAAGGTCCTGGCGATGGAGAAGAAGCGGCCCGGCAAACGGGTTCAGGTGATCACCTCCTCCGGGGGTTCCGCGATCGTGGCGGTTGATGTCCTGGAGGAACTGGGTCTGGATGTGGCACCTCTCTCAGAAGCCGGGCGCGTCCGCATGAAAGAAGTTCTCCCATCTCACTGCGTGGTGGGTAACCCCCTCGATTTGACTGGAGATACACCGGCTGAACGTTATAAGGAGGCGGTTCTGGCATTAGCTGAAGAAGAACCAGGAATTGACCTCTATCTGCTGATCTTCGGCGATCCAATCCCCCGGGCGATGGAGAACTGCCTGGAGATGAAAAAGGCGGTGGATAAGCCTATCCTGGCCTGTTATATTGGAGGAGGAGAAGTGGAGGAGGTTGAATTCAAAAAGATGAATGGAGCCCGGATCCCGACTTTTCCCACTCCCGAGCGCGCCGCCCGTGCCGCGCGATCTGTTTTAACCGGTTGATGTTGGACAGTGATATTATTTACCACGAAGGACACGAAGTTCACGAAGGAAAAAAAAGAGAGAGAAATCATTAGTTGATAATTATTTATCTTCGTGTTCTTCGTGGTTAAATATTCGTTAAAAAAATTTAGGCAAACATTCAAAACTAAAATTTTTTCTTTGAAAAAATTTTATTAAGGAGGAATAAAATATGAATAAAGTTGGTATGGATGAAGCAGGTCTGAAGACCCTGCTGATGGGTAACGAAGCGATTGCCCGGGGGGCGGTTGAGGCGGGGATCGAGTGTGCCATCGGGTATCCGGGAACTCCCTCCACCGAGGTGGGTGAGGTCCTGGGTGAACTGGCTCCGGAGTTAGGATTTTACGCGGAATGGTCTCTGAACGAGAAAGTGGCGATCGATGTTGCTTCCGGTTCAGCCTTGACCGGCGCCCGGACTTTGGTGGTGATGAAGAACGCCGGCCTGAATGTGGCCATGGATACCTTTGCTACCCTTCCGTATAGCGGGGTTAGGGGAGGTTTCGTGATAGTAGTAGCTGACGATCCCGGGGCGCACTATTCTTCCACCGAACAGGATACCCGCCCGCTGGCCCAGTACGCGGAGATCCCCTGCCTGGAGCCGAAAGATCAGCAGCAGGCCAAAGATATGACCAAGGAGGCTTTTGAGCTTTCCGAGCGGCAGGAAATACCGGTCTTTCTCCGGTCGGTAACCCGTCTCTCTCATGCCTCCGGGGATGTGGTCTTCGGGGAAATCGGTATCGCTCCGCTGGAGGTGGGTTGGAATAAACACTTCAAGCAGCCCTTCCGCTGGGCGGTCTATGGTCCTCCAGCGGGTGCGGCCGGCCGCCACGGCGACCTGAAGAAGAAGTATCCTGCGTTTCTGGCTGAGTCCGAGAAGTCAATTTTTAATGAGCTGGATATTGTTGAGGGGAGTAAAGTCGCCATTATCTCGTCCGGCATAGGAACTTCTTATGTCAACGATGCCCTGACCACGCTCGACAAGAAAGGCGCCTGCAGCATTCTGGAGATCGGTTTTGTCTATCCTGCTCCGGAAGAGAAGATGAAAAAGATCCTGGCCGCCGCTGATAAGATTCTGGTGGTGGAGGACGGAAATCCGATGCTGGAGAATAAGCTGAAAGAACTGGCCTCCGATGCCGGGCTGGCTAAAGAGATCATCGGGCGGGGATCAAAAGCAGTGATGCCCACTTATGATGAACTCAATCCGGACCTGGCACTTTCAGCGATCTCCGAACTTCTGGGAATTGAACGGCCCTCCGCCGATCTTCCCGAAGAGATACTGAAGAAAGCCCAGGCTCTCACCGTGCCCCGTTCCTCTGCTCTCTGTGCCGGCTGCCCGCATCTGGGTAGTTACGCCGCCCTGGCCAAAATCATCAAGAAGCGCGGAAAGGAATTGATTATCGTCAACGGCGATATCGGTTGTTACGAGCAGGGTGGATACGGCCTGGCCGCCCAGGTGATTACCCCGACCGATGACGCCACGAAAAAGTACCCGGTATCATCGTGCTATGAGATCCTGGACACCACCTATGTAATGGGTTCGGGAATCGGTCAGGCAATGGGCGAGAGAAGAGCGCTGGGAGATGATGACGGAAAGAAAGTAGCCGCGGTAGCCGGAGATTCTACCTTCTTCCATTCCTGTCTGCCGGCGGTGGCTAATGCCGCGCTCTACGACGCCGACATCACCTACCTGGTCCTGGACAATAGCTGGACCTGCATGACCGGCCATCAGCCTAGTCCCCGTTCCGAGATTAACGCAATGGGTGAAAAGATAGGAACCCTGAACATCGCGGCGGTCTGTCAAGCAATGGGGATCAAATCGGTCAAGACCGTCAATGCCTATAATCTGGATGAGGCGTCGGAAGCGATTGATGAAGCGATAAACTTCAAGGGCTTTTCCGTGGTTATCCTGACAGGCGAATGCATGATTCAGGTTATCCGGCGGGAAGGCGCCAGAACTCCGAAGACCCACGTGGAAAAGGATAAGTGCATCGGCTGCAAGGCCTGTGTTCGGATCGGCTGCCCGGCTTCCCTCTTTGATCCGGAATCCAAGAAAGCCGGTATCGATCCGCTCCTCTGCGTTAACTGCGGTATCTGTGTGCAGGTCTGCCCGGTTGGCGCGATAGTAATGGAGTAATAGAGTGATGGAGTGATGGATTGATGGAGCGGCCATGAGGCCGGTGTAACAGTACTCCAGTATTCCAATACTCCACTTAGCTTGGAATTTGAATGGTGTAATTTTTATAACATTAGGAGATGGTGACATGGAATTAAACGTAATTATCTGTGGAGTTGGCGGCCAGGGGAGTGTAAGAGCTTCCCATATCCTGGCCGAAGCGGCGATTAACGCCGGAGATCGTGCGCGAGTTGGTGAGACCTTTGGCGCGGCCATGCGGGGCGGGAAGGTGAGTTCCCATGTCCGGATCGGTGATGTTTACGGCCCCCTGGTCCGGGAGCGGTCCGCTGATATCATCGTGGCTCAGGAACCGCTGGAGGGCTTGAGAATTGCCCAGAAGTATGCCGCTCCGGATGGGGTGGTGGTCTTGAATCCCGCACCGGTCTACCCGGTGGATGTCTCGACCGGAAACGCGGCCTATCCGCCGATAGACGAGATTGAGGAAGTCTTGCGTGGTGTGGCCGGTAAAGTAGTTGTAGTGGACGGGACCAGGATAGCGGGTGAGATCGGTAACCCTCGCTCGATGAATATCGTTATGCTGGGCGCGGCCTATGGCACCGGTCTGATCACCTTTGATCGTCAGATTCTTCTCGATGTGATCGCCGGCTCCTTCAAGCCTAAATTTAAAGATCTGAACGAACAGGCCTTTCTTATCGGTGAAAAGGCCTACCAGGATGCGATATCATGAACGCCCGGGAGATCATCGCGCAAGCGAAGGCGAAGAACCGGTCCCTTCTGGAACCGGAGGCTTACGCGCTTTTAGCCGCCTATGATATCCCGGTTCTTGATTATCGGTTGGCGGCTTCTTCGGAAGAAGCCGGAGCCATGGCCGGTGAAGTCGGATTTCCGGTAGTGATGAAGATAGTATCTCCGGATGTCATTCATAAATCCGATGCCGGCGGCGTGAAGCTGAATATTGCTGATGGAGAAGCCGCGGCGCAGGGTTATGATGATATTCTCCAGGCTGTTAACGAAGCTGTGCCGGGAGCCGGCATAGAAGGAGTTTTGATCGCCCCGATGATATCCGGTGGGGTAGAGGTGATCATGGGAATGATCCGGGATCCCCAGTTCGGGCCGGCGGTAATGTTCGGGCTGGGCGGAATCTTTGTGGAGATTCTGAAAGACGTGGTCTTCGAGATCGCGCCGGTCGAAAGACCCGAGGCGGAGCGGATGATCAAGAGCATCAAGGGATATCCGTTGCTGGCCGGAGCCCGGGGAAGTCAAGCCTCTCATCTCGAGTCCCTGATCGATATTGTCACCGGTCTTTCCCGGCTGGCCCTGGAGTTGCCGGCGATCAAGGAGATCGATCTCAACCCGGTTCTGGCCACGCCGGAGAGGAGTTTTGTCCTCGATGCCAGGATATTATTATAGAAGTTACATCTGTTGTTCAATGTCATTTGATCATTCGGGTGTAAAATGGAGTGATGGAGTAATGGAGTGCTGGGACCGCGGGATTCCAATACTCCATCACTCCTTTCTAAATAAGCTATTAGTTTAGTTGTGTTAGGAGATTTGAATATATAACAACTGAAAAAGGAGAATTTTATGAGTTTTAATTATGATGGACCAAAGATTGTTGTTGATCCTCCGGGACCGAAAGCCCGGGAGTGGATTAAGCGGGATAACACGGCACTCAGTACCAGCTTGAGCCGGACGGCTGACCTGGTAGCTCTGCGTGGCCATGGACCCTACGTGGAAGATGTCGACGGGAATGTTTTTATGGACTTCGGTTCTGGGATAGCGGTCTCGGTGATGGGACATACCCAGGAGCATGTGGTGAAGGCGGTTCAGGAACAGGTCGCGCAACTGATTCATGCCAATTCCTGCGATTATCTGACCCTTCCCCAGATAGAGTATGCCGAGCGATTCATGAAGCTGACGCCCGGCGACTTCCCCAAGCGATCCTTCTTCTCCAATAGCGGTGCGGAGTCTATCGAGGCCGGAATCAAGGTTGCCAAGTACAACACCAAACGGGCCGGCTCGATCGCGTTTCTCGGAGCTTTTCACGGGCGGTTCATGGGTTCGCTGGCTCTGACCACCAACTCTCCGGTATCCCGTCGGCACTATATCTCCTCGATGATGCCGGGCGTGGCTTTCGCTCCTTACGCGTATTGTTATCGCTGTCCTTTCAAGCAGCAGTATCCCGGCTGCAATATGGAATGTCTCCAGTATCTGGAAGAGAACGTTCTCAACCGGGTAATCCCGCCGGAAGACTGCGCCTTTATGATTATCGAGCCGATCCAGGGCGCCGGTGGATTTATTATCCCGCCGAAAGAATTCCTCCAGGGGGTTCAGGATATCTGCCGTAAGCATGATATTCTTCTGATGGTGGACGAAGTTCAGACCGCTTTCGGCAAGACCGGATATTTTCTGGCCAGCGAGTACTTCGGCCTGGAACCGGATATTCTCTGTGTCTCCAAGGCTATTGCCGCGGGACTTCCGATGGGGATAACCGTAACCCGAGCGGAATTGATGGAATGGGATCAGAATACTCACGAGAATACACTTGGTGGAAACCCGGTTGTGGTAGCGGGTGCTCTGGCGGTCCTCGATCTATATGAGGAACAGGGGTTTACCGAGAAAGCCGCGAAAGTCGGTGAGTGGCTTCAGGCCGGTGTCATGGGGCTCCAGGAGAAATATGAGTTGATCGGTGATGTTCGCGCCCTGGGAACTATGGTGGGGATCGAACTGGTCGAGTCGAAAGAGACCAAGAAACCGGCCACCGCCAAGCGCAATCGCCTGGTTGAGCTGACCTTCAAAAAGGGTCTCCTGATTCTGGGAGCCGGGAAGAGCTCCGTCCGCCTGGCTCCGGTCCACACCATGACCGAGGATGAAGTCAAGGTCGGCGTCAAGATCCTGGATGATTGCCTGGCTGAGATAACAAAATAAGAACATAGCCCGTTACTTTGTTCCGGACAAAGTTCCGGAGTGATGGAGTATTGGAGTATGGGGAATCCGCCCCCCCATTACTCCATCACTCCAATACTCCTTTTCTTCTAAAGAGAGAGTGTGTGGGCGGCGATGGTATCCATGACTCTCAGTCTCCGGCTAATGTCCCGGGCCAGGTTCATGATGATCATGGTGAAGGTCTTGAGACTGGCTTTCTCCAGACGGTATAAGTTCTGATTGGTCAGGACCAGGGTAATAGTATCCTCCCGGGCCCGGACTGTGGCCTCGCTGGGCTGAATATCGATCAGTTCCATCTCTCCGAAACTATCTCCCACATTCCGAACCGCGATCTGAACCGGCGGGTAATCGGGATATTCTTGATCTTTCTTCAGGACTTCGACCGATCCTTTCCATATCAGATAAAGATCTCCTCCCGCTTCTCCCTCCCGAATGATATCAGCACCTTCCGGAAAATGTTTTTCCAGCAGGAGATCACGGATCTTTTTCAGTTCGATATCGGGGATACCCCCAAAGAGGGAGTGGCTCCGGAGGAACTCCAGGCTGACCGATGGATGAATGATATATTCTTTCTTCTTCATTGTATCTGATTGTGCGGTAGCTATAATATTACCACGAAGGACACGAAGATCACGAAGGAAATGATAGAGGTGAAATTTTCCTCTGAAGTTTGCTATAAAGTAATATATTCGATGAAGATTAATCTATTAATGGATACGGCGCGTTCGGGCGCCGAAAATATGGCGCTCGATGAGGCGCTGGGGGAGTGGATTATCGGCAGGGAGGGGGAGATCGTGATTCGATTCTACGGGTGGGAACCGCCTACCCTCTCGATCGGATATAATCAGCCGGTCTCCGACCTGGATCTTGAAGCGTTAAAAAGAGATGGTCTCGGCTGGGTCCGCCGGATGACCGGGGGCGGGGGGGTGCTACACTGGAATGAGATTACTTACTGTATCGCCATCCCCTATGATCGAAAGGTCGGATTCTCCCGGCAGGATTTATTCACTCTCTGCGCCGGGATCCTTTCCGGCTGTTATAATTCTCTGAGGATCGATACCGTTCCGAAAATCCCCGGCGCCTATACTCCCATCGCTGACTGTTTTGCCGCCCCCGGGGCCTTTGAACTTGTGGAGAAAACTACCGGCAAAAAGATCGCCGGGAGTGCCTCTACGATTAAACGGGGCTACTTCCTCCAGCACGGCGCTCTCCCGCTGGACGACACCCACCGCCGGATCGGAAAGTACTTGACCGTGAATAGTCCCCCCGAATCGGATTTCGAAGGAAGTGTCGCCATTGATCAGTTCGTATCTTTGAGCCGGGAAGAGGTTTTAAGTCGCTTCCGCGGCTACTTGAGAGACTCATTTGAAGTCTCTAAGATTGAGTTGTCGGAAGAGGTGCTATCAAAGACTTGTCAACTCGCCGCAGAGCGGTATGGGGTGGCCGATTGGCGCTCCCGGAAGTAAGTTTCACCCTTTGAATCCAGGGTTTTACCCTGGGTTTACATGTTGAACCCCGTTGGGTTTCTTTTTTTTGTGTTTTTGGGGTTCGGGTATTCCCAGGGATTCTCCTTGGGCTTGAATGTTGAACCCCGTTGGGGTTCTTTTGTGGGTGGTGGTGTTCGGATATAATTCCCGGGGATTCTCCCCGGGTTTAAATGTGATACCCCTTTGGGGTATTTGTTGGACTCCAACGGGGTCATACATCCAAGCCCCGGGTTTCACCCGGGGACACCATACATAATTCGTTATTATCAGAAGAGAAAATTACCAATAATTAAATAAGGTGTCCCCGGAATGATTGTCTCGGAGGGGGTGGGGTGTCCGTGGATGTTGCGAGTTATTCCTTGCCGGGTGAAATATTTGGTTTGGAACTCTTCAAAGCCTCCAGTTCTTCTACGTCAGCCAGATCCTTGGTTCTGCCTGACGCCCTCTTATTCCTAATCATATCGTCAAGTGATGGAATTTAACCTTCTCGTCGGATAAGATGTGTAACATGTCTCTGTAATCTTTGTTCAGCATCGTGATTTTTGCTGAGAGAGGTGATTTCACGGGTAAGGGGCCAGACCATACTGATCCGTTTGGCCGGTGAATCAGGAACATAGTTGTTGTTTCTGTGGTCCGACATCCGATATTTAGTTACTATCTCTCTATTCATACTATTATAATACTATCTCCAAGCAAGGGGATCAATATGATTTATAATGTCTTGATGTCTTGCTCACTTTTTTGTCTTGAAAGGTGTAAATGAAGATGTATAGTTATGGAGTAAGAAGCGAGTTGTTTAACGAAATATCCCAAGAGAAGAGTGGGCAAAAATAAATACATTTAATACGGATGTTTTGCTATGAAGTCACTTAATGATACAAAGCGGATTCTGTCCCGACATAGGGACGAACTGGAAAAAAAATTTGGGGTTAGAAATATCGGCATATTTGGTTCCTATGCGAATGGAGAACCGAAAAAGTCGAGTGATCTCGATCTACTGGTCGAGTTTAAGAATTCGATCGGACTCTTTAAGTTTATGGATTTGGAAGATTACTTGGAAAAACTGCTCGGGTTGAAAGTGGACCTTGTTACCAGGAAGGCCTTGAAACCTCATATCGGAAAGGCTATTTTAAAAGAGCTGGTGCCGGTATGAAGAAGCGCTCTTACAGGGATTACCTGGAAGATATCTCTGACGCGGTCGAAGATATCGCTTCCTTTATCGAGGGGATGTCGAAGCGGGACTTTCTCCGTGACAAGAAGACGATTAATGCGGTAATCAGAAGCTTGGAAGTCATGGGAGAGGCCTCGAAGAAAATCCCGGGCACGATTAAGAAGAGACACCCATCAATGCCCTGGAAAAAAATGGAGGGAATGAGGAATAAGATGATTCACGAATATTTTGGTGTCGATAAGGAAATTTTATGGTCGACAGCCAAAAATGATGTGCCGACACTCAGGGAACCGATAAATATATTGTTGAGCGAATCGGGATAATATCCATTATCCGAAGCCTACAGCGTTTGGAGTGTCATTAGAGGTGGATCGCGTTCTCGTCACTATCGTGCGCGGCTTCTTGGATAGCCTCGGAGAGAGTGGGGTGAGCGTGTATGTTGCGGGCAATATCTTCTACCGTCAGTCCGTTCACCTGAGCTAAGATCAGCTCCGGGAGGAGTTCGGTTACTTCCGGGCCGACCAGGCTTGCCCCCAGGATCTTTCCGGTATCCTCTTCCGTCACGATCTTGACGAATCCGTCCCGCTCCGCCAATCCCATAGCTTTGCCGTTGGCCAGGAAAGGGAATTTGCCGACAGTTACTTTTTTCCCCGCTGCCCGTGCTTCTTCTTCAATGTAACCGAAGCCGGCGACCTGGGGGTGGCAATAGACGCAGCGAGGAATCATTTTATAGTCGATCGGAGCGGGGTCTTGACCGGCGATAGCCTCCGCGGCCACAATCCCCATCGCCGATCCGGTATGGGCCAGCATCAGTTTACCGGTAACGTCACCTATCGCGTAGATCCCGCCAAGACTGGTCTCCATTCGGTCATTGATCTTGATGAACTTCCCCTTTTCGGTGAGGGCGATCCCGAGTTCCTCCACTCCGAGGTTCTCCACGTTGGGGCGAAAACCCGCGGCTACCAGGGCCTGCTCCGTCTCTATCGTTGCTTCTCCTTTTGGAGTGCGGATAGTGGCCCGTACCCCGTTGGGAGTTGTCTCCACCGTCTCGACCCGGCTCTCGAGATGGAAGGCGACCTTCATCTTTTTGTAAGCCCGCTCTACTACCGCGCTCACCTCCGGATCTTCCCCGGGGAGGAGATGATCGAGCATCTCGACGATGGTTACCTCCGTCCCATAGGCGGACCAGAGATAGGCGAACTCCATCCCGATTGGACCGCCGCCGATGATCAGGCAACTTTTGGGCGCTTCCGGGCTCATAATCGCTTCATGGTAGCTGATGATCTTCTCTCCATCGATCGCAAGGCCTGGCGGACTTGCCGGCCGCGCGCCGGTAGCGATGATAATGTTGGAGGCATCGAGGATCTCATCCTCGCCGGTATTAAAAGTTACATTTACCTGTTGGGGGGAGTTGAGATAGGCGGTTCCCTCATAGCATTCGATCCCGTTCTTCTTGAGCAGGAGTTTAACGCCTTTCACCAGACGATCGGATACCTGTCGGCTTCGTTTGAAGGCGACTCCGTAGTCCCAGGAGAGGTTCTCGCAGTCACAGCCGAATTCTTTGGCCCGGGCGGGGAGGAGGTGAGCCAGTTCGGCGTTGCGGAGAAGCGACTTGGTGGGAATACAGCCGACATTGAGACAGACCCCACCCCAGTATTGGCGATCAATAATGGCGGTTTTTAGCCCCAACTGCGCCGCCCTGATCGCCGCCACATATCCGCCGGGCCCGGATCCGATTACTACTACATCATAAATAGTCATTCAGGATATTTTTATTTCAGATGGTTTAAATGTCTATTTATTTGATTAGGCTATAACCTATCTTCCCACAATTTCGGATCGCGATGCATGTGCATAATTGCTACGATTAGAATTTCATCGGGACGAATCTGATAAATGATAGCGTAGGGGAAGCGACGAGTAATACTTCGTCTTGTGCGAGAAGATAATGAAGTCCATGCTTCCGGGTTTCGCAAGATTCTGCCGAATGCATTTTGTACTTCATTGTCGAATTCATAACCTAATCCAGGACATTCATTGTTGTAATAAGATACAACTTCTTTTAATTCAAGTTCGGCTACCTCCGTGATGTTGAATTTCATGAATTGATGTCTCGCATTACATCTTCGACGGGTCTGGCGGATATTTTTCCAGCATCATATGCGTCTATTCGTCTTTCCGCTTCCTCAGCCCACGCCTTATCAATACGTTGTCTTTCTGTAATATCGAAACTTGCCATAAGTTGGTCAATAATCGAGGCTTTGTCAACAGGGGGAAGCTTTAACGCTTCATTTAGTATAACCTGAGTTTGCATATCTCACCTCTTTTCGATTTTCTTGAAGTTAATTAAAAATGCTGTTTTCATGGTGTCAATATATCACATCTGCAACATAAGTGAAATACTAAGAATATATTACAAACCATTTTCCATACAGCTTCTGATGGCTTTGTCCATATCTTCGACTGATCGTGCTGCAATGGATGGCTTGTATAAGATACCGAATACATCGTCGACAAATTTTGTAATCGGCGTTGGGGCAGTTTTGTCCTGACCATACTCTTCGAAACATTTCAATTGTTCCAGAGCGTGATGGGAGCTGCGGACGAAGACACCGGAACTGACACTTTTAAAACCGATTTCTAAAGCCTGATCGCGCCACTGGTCAAATTTCTCAGGGGGGACCGGATTGATCATGGGTATATTCTCGCGGGTTGGGGGGAGATAATGGCCGATGGTCAGCATTGCGCATCCGGTAGCATGGATATCCCTCATCAGTTCTTCAATCTCCAGTTCGGTCTCTCCCAGTCCTACCATGAATCCGGATTTCACCGGGATATCCGGGTGGAGCTCCGCCGCGGATTTCAGAATATCCAGGCTCCGGTGATAGTCACTTCCTCTCCGGGCTTGATTATAGAGTCGTTTTACTGTTTCGAGGTTGTGGGCCAGCACATCGGGGTTTTCATCGAGAACTGTCTCTAATGACGCACGGTCCCCTTGAAAATCCGGGATCAGGACCTCTACCCCCACACCAGGCAGCTGCTTGTGCAATGTATGGATACAGGCGGCGAAATGCCCCGCGCCACCGTCGGGGAGGTCATCCCGGGTGACGGATGTCAGGACGACGTATTTCAATTTTAATTTCATAGCCGCATCCGCGATTTTTTTCGGTTCATCAGGGTCGAGAATGGATGGTTGTCCTGATGTCACTCCGCAGAACCCGCAATTCCGGGAACAGATCGAACCCATAATCATGAAGGTTACCTCACCGGCTTCAAAGCATTCGGTGATATTGGGGCAGAGAGCGTTTTCGCAGACCGTGGTAACATTGAGCGACCGAAGGAGCTGCTTGATTTTAAATGTCTCACCCCCCAGTTTAACTTTCTTGAGGAGGTAACCCGGCAAGCGATTCCGG
>Ga0222626_1000350_pt1 | contig 29186 bp, 29 predicted proteins | sample AntAcemetageno91_FD_179862 | JGI IMG/M metagenome (GOLD analysis project Ga0222626, IMG submission 179862) | Saline water microbial communities from Ace Lake, Antarctica - #91 | ecosystem: Environmental > Aquatic > Non-marine Saline and Alkaline > Saline | place: Antarctica: Ace Lake | collected...
AATTGGCCCGTAATCCCGACGATGTGATGCTTGAGATCAAGTACCATTTTGCCTGGAACGTGGTCGGCAGAAGACCAGCCTTTGCGGAGCCAGCAACTACTATTGACCTCATCAGTGATACTATCACGACTTGTAGCGAGGCAGTGGGTGGTTTTGCCAGTCTCCTGTGGTTGGCCCCAGACCATATACATTTATACGTGGAGTCGGACGGGGAAGTATCTCCGGACAATATGGCTCAAAAACTCAAACGGTTATTAGAAGTACCAATTCTTGAGCGGCTCCCTGACCTTATTGCATTTCCAGAGGTGGAAACAGGGCTGTGGGACGATGCTTACTTTGTAGAAACCATAGGCTGAAACAGAACATATGCATGCAGGGTGATTGCGAGAAGCGGCACTCCGAAAGGGGCGCCGCTTCTCGGAACACCTGATGCTTTCGTTATACCAAAGTATAAAAGGAATTTACATCGAGGTATCATGGCTAAAATAGGACGAAATACCCCATGCCCGTGCGGCAGCGGAAAAAAATACAAACGCTGTTGTGAAAAAATAGAGGCCGAGATGAAATTGCGCGAACTTCCATCTGGCAGATTCCGTTATGAATTTGGTTCTTATGGAGGGCCAGGTCGAGGGTATGTGCCATCTATTATTGGATACAAGGAAATAGGGTCGAACTCCTGGAAAGAACATCTCTGTCTTGTAAAACCAGACACCGTTTTGGAAGACGAAAATGCTGCTACAGCTATTGCCGAAAAACATCTGGCGGTTGCGCAGAAAACCCTTGCCGAAGGAGGAAGCCCACACGATTTTGCACTGTCACTAAGGCATGAGGGCTACAACAGCGTCTCTGATTTCCATGTAGTGAGTGACGAAGGATAGGCCGTGGTGTAGAACCAATCGCCGGAGTAGACAGCAAGGGAATCGCGGCTTTCGCTATAATCATCTTTGGAGTTGAAAGTGCCGGCCTTGATCATTGCTTGGGCCACCCCCAAAAAGGCTGACCCCGAACCGGGATTAGGCGTATAGAAAAGGCCGTGAAAGAACACGGAAAAGGAAGCGTAACTTTTTCATTTGATTCATTTTTCACTGTTTCTTTCAGTCGGGTGAAATCCACAGATAAAACTTCGGGGAAAAAGTTGGGTGAAAAGTTGGGTGAAAATCTTTTTTAAACATTCAAGTTTTGATGATCTCGTACAAAGTCGGAATTTGGCCGCATTAAAAGGGATAACCTATTGAAATTATTAGATACGAATTCGACGTTTTTGACTTTTTACAAGACCATCAGTTTTAAGTCAATCATGCCGATATAACAATTATGGCTTACCATGGGTGCCATGGCAAATTATAGTTGACAGTTTGCCACAAATGTGTATTATTATATGAAATCCTACTAAAAGCACATTAAAAACCCTAAACGTCGAGGGTGCCATGGTTGCAAGGGGCGACATACGATTTGACCTTATCGTATATAGTGGGCAACTATTGGTTTTTTTGTGCGGGAATAAAAATCAAATAGCAGGAGGGTAATAGAAAGGGGGATGGTGTCATGGCCTTACCAATTAAACCAACACCAAAACTAAACGTCAAATCATCAGAGGAATTCCTCAGAAAAGTCCGTAGTGAATTGGGGAAACCGGCCCAGTTTGTCTCCACTCCGAAGCTTACATCTGCCAAGAGGAAAATCAAATCCTATGCCCGACGAGGTACGGAATAGTTTTTCTGATTCTGGCTTTATTTTACACAAAGTAGAAGACTTCTCCCAACTCAGCAGCTTTGACTGCGGAGATGATGACCTCAACGAGTTCTTTCAAAAAGACGCACTGCCACACAAAGAAGAGCTTTTAGCTGAAATATATACCCTTTCGTTAGAACTGAACAAGGCCACGTACGGAATTGAATCGCTCCCTGTGGCCTTTATCAGTTTTCACAACGACGCAATTCAGCTCTCCTTCCGAAAAAGGAAAAAGATCCTTCCAGAACCAAAATCACGCTATAAGACTCTGCCCGCTGTCAAGATAGGAAGACTGGGAGTGAACAAGGACATTCAAGGTATGAATGTGGGGACGCATCTGGTCAATATGGTTAAAAAGTTCTTTCTTAAGAACAATCGAACCGGCTGCCGATTTATTACGGTCGATGCTTACAGGCACCATAGAGTGACAGGCTTCTACAAGAAAAACGGGTTCGAATTCTTGTACGATCAAGACAAGAAACAGGATACAAGGCTAATGTATTTTGACTTGAAACGCCTGACATTTTAAAAGAAGTATAGTGATGTCCCGACTTAACCAAATGCCCCCTATCTGCTCACTGCATCGGACCGGCTAAAGGGGGATATTGGGAAGTTGTGAAGGGATAAATAATAATGAATTGGTGCCTATTTTGGAGTCAAAAAGGGCGACATAGGGCCTGAAAACACCTATTTTTGGGACGTTAAGCTATAATATTCAATAAGTTAGCATGGCCCAACCCCAACGATCAGTTCTTGGTCTTTGTCTTTTGACGCTCCTTCATGATGCAAATAATAAAAGGTCCAAAGGTAAGAGAGGAGGCTCATTATGAATTTGAAACTGAACCTGTTAAACGTCATGGGAAATTTTATAGGTGCCTTGCTTACCTTTCTTTATTTTTCTTATGTCAGTGTGGGCGCGGGCAGCATTCCACAGGGAGGTCTATCTATTCATCATGTTATTTACTTCATCATCGGGACGGGTCTTATTTTCTTAGTTCTTGTGACAGCGATTCAGTGGTGGTCCCGTCCTTTGGATCATTTCTCAAAAAGGAAACAAACGATAAATGATATGAGCGGGACTGCTGCCGGGCAAATTAGGAAAAAGGCCCTTCAGCTTGTTCCTATGATGGCGGGAGCCAGCCTTATTGGCTGGATTATGGCCGGCTTCATTTTCGGCATGCTCATGCCCGCTATCATGGAGATCTTTTTTGAGATGCCTCCCACGACGCTTGGAGAGAGCATGGGAAGGATCTTCGGCATCACATGTATCGGCGGCTCCATCACCGTTCTTTTTATCTACTTTTCCACGGAAAGTGTATGGCGAAAAGAACTTCCCAATTTTTTTCCGGAAGGGAACTTAAGTCAGGTAAGAGGAGCTTTTAAATTGAATGTGAAGGTGCGTCTTTCCGTGGTTTTTCTCATGATCAGCTTGCTCCCTCTTACGGTTCTGGGTGTTTCAGCCTACTGCAAGGCCCAGGCGCTGCTGTCGGCCGACCCTACAAAGGGAGAGCAAATCATTTCCGCGTTATTGCTTCAGATCTTCTTTATCACTGGGATAGGCGTTGCCATTTCTCTTGCACTGTCGTTCTTTGTCTCCAAAAGTGTTTCCGCTCCGCTAAAGGAGATGGAAACGGCCATGAAGGAGGTGGAAAAAGGGAACCTGGATGTTCGTATCCGGGTTGTTTCAAACGATGAAATCGGCGCCCTTGGAGAGGGCTTTGCCAGGATGATTAAGGGATTGAAAGAGTCCGAGGCAATCAAAGAATCCTTTGGAAAATACATCACACAGGAGATTAGGGATGAGATCCTGGCCGGCAGGGTCTCTCTGGACGGGGAAATGACGCGGGCCACCCTATTATTTTCCGATCTCAGGGACTTCACTCCTTTTGTGGAGTCCACCCATCCGCAAAAGGTGATCAGCATCATGAACCAGTACTTTTCCGAGATGGCAGAAGCTATTAAGGAAAACCAGGGCCTGATTCTCCAATACGTGGGTGATGAGATAGAGGCGGTATTTGGTGCGCCCGTACCGAGCGACGGTCATCCGGACATGGCTGCCCGTGCTGCTCTTGGGATGAAACGGAGGTTGGCAATCTTGAACGAGCGGTTCAAAGCGCAAGGGATAGCGCCTTTACGTCACGGGATTGGTATTCATACGGGCGCGGTGTTAGCCGGCATTATCGGCAGCAAAGAGCGGAGTTCCTATGCCCTTATAGGAGATACTGTAAATCTGGCATCCCGGATCCAAGGGCTTACAAAGGAATTCTCTTGTGATGTCATTCTTAGCCAGACCACTCGTGATTTGATCACCGGCACCTTTCAGATGGAGCAACTCTCGGCCGTGAAGGTAAAGGGTAAAAGCCAGGACGTTATTGTCTATAAGCTCTTGGGCCAAAACTAAGTAAAAGGGGTGAAAGGGGGCTATTGGGAAGTGGTGAAGGATGAATAATTACGAATGACGAATGGGCAGAAATGGCTGAAGAAATACCGGAAAGTTGTGTAACACAAATTGGACGATTGGGTGAAGTCGTTGGCGCTGGTACACTTTCAAAGAAATGTCGAATATTGGGGCACCTCAAAAGTCCATCAGCAGAAAAAAGGCAGTTTAGCGAAAAGAATGTTATCTCAAGGAGTTAAAGACACTTCCATGAATAATTTGTGCCTGTTCCATAAATTTATTGGACGATGCCATTGATCGGGCAAAAATGACCAATTGTTCTTTATTCACAGGCACTTAAGAGATGGACTAATGCAAAAGCAGATGCAAGTCGCCGTTTGGCGCTTTCAGGAAACGACTAAGAGTTAAAGGTGGGCTTGACCCTAAGCCCGAGTTTCCAATGGACACCAGTCAGAAAAGCGCACAAAATAAAATTCGGCTTCGCAAGCATTTTCAGAAATCGTATTTATCCAGAAACTATATACTAACTGGTTCGGCATAATGATAGGGGAGTAAAATGATATTTCTAATGGCCCTTCTCGGTAGTAGTGCTGGCGCAGCTGTTGTCACTGCCCTTTTTCAGATATGGAATAGCATGCGTCAAGGTGAATTACAAATTATCCAGAATCAGATGATTGGTCTTTATGGGCCATTATATTACTTTACATGTTTGAATAAGGCTTTGTTTGATCTCTATGAAGACTACCACAAAGCCTATGATAAAGAGTTCAAAGATAAAAATATAGCTCCTGAATCTGCGGAGGCTTTCAGAAAGGAAGCCGCTGCAATGTTAGAAGAGGCAAATTCTTATATCAATACAGAGGTGATGCAGAATAATGCAAAGATTATAGACTTACTTGAAAAGAGCTGGCACCTTATTGATCCTGATGATGTAAAAATATTCTCAAGATTTCAAACTGATATGGCCAGGCTAAAACGAACCGAGGGTCAAACCTTCAGAACAGCTCTTTCTACTAAAGAGCACATAGGTTCTGTATCTTTCATGCGTCCAAAAATGATCGATAGTGTTGAGGCAAAGTGGCGTTTGAAAAGAAATCGCATCGAGCAACTAACAAAGGGTTGGAGATTATTTTGCCGAACCTGCGGTTGAAGTTGGGCTGGCAAATCCGCTGTGCTTCTTTGCCAGCCTCTTAACCGAATCGTTATACAGGAGCACATATGGACCCAGATACTCTAAGCGCAATAAAAGCTCTTTTTGAGGAATACTTAAGCAAGGATTCCGGTACTGTAACAGCTGCCTACTTGACGGTCGGGGGCATGTTGGGTGTGGCTGCACTCGGCGCCCTTTCCCAATGGTTAATTTCGAGAAAAGTGGTCAACGAAGAACACAAGCGGCTTGCAATTCAACTGAGGTCAGAGTTTCAAGCGAAGCGTCATGAAAAATGGGAATCAGACGTTCTCGAAGCAATTACGAACCTACTCACTGTCACTGACCCAGAGATTAACTCTGAGATAATACCTGCTATAGTCACTAAACATGTTCACAGGGTTCAGCTCCTTCTTAATCATAAAAACCAAATACAGGGTGAAGTAAATAATTTAGTTAATCATCTGGCTTTGGCCGTAAATGGTTGGCAGAGCAACAGAGACGAACTGCCTATATTAAAAATACACGGCCAATTGCTCGATGCCTCAAAAAAGTTAATTTATCAACCAGACTAAATGCATAACATCAAATCGGTTGAGCAGACCGGGTGATCTATGGCGGTTCACGGGAATTTCTTTCAAGTTTGGCCTACGCGTTGCCGGCCTGCTCACATCACCGTTATGTGCCGATCACAATATTAAGAAATGAATGGACGAACACTAAATCGCCGCTGGAATGTTAACGCCAGTCACGTTTTGCACCACAAAAGCGGAAAGTGGTACCACAAACTTAAACGCTTTCCTGGTGCTCTTTTTGATCAGAAAGGTTATGTTTTATTCCAGACGGAAGAGGATTTCTTCAGTTGCGAAGGCTTGAGTATTAAACAGGACGTATGGGTGTCTAAAGGAATTTCCTCAATTAATAGCTACGTCCAAGTGATTATAGAAGGAATGGAGTACATTCCTCCTGCTTTACAATTATCTCAGAAAAAAGAAGAGTATCGAATTTATTACGAAGGGAATCCTGTCTCTGTCAATCTAACTCGATATGAACGTGATCGTTCTGCGCGAGATGAATGCCTAAGGCATTACGGCCATTGCTGTATTATTTGTGGGTTAGATTTTGATAAGACTTATGGCGAAATAGCAAATGGGATGATACATGTTCATCATTTGATTCCAATTGGTGACATTGGAATGAACTACGTAGTTGATCCGGTAAGAGACATGCGCCCAGTTTGTCCAAATTGCCATTCAGTAATCCATAAAAGAAATCCTCCTTTCAAAGTGGATGAAGTTAAAAATATGTTGATGAATGTCCAGAGAGGCACATAACATGCTCTTCCAGCGCAGCGCAAAAAGCCGCGCCCGTTGAAGAGCGGGTTGATGCGCCTTCGGCGCGTCAATGCAGAGTTGAGCGGAGCAAGGCTCCGCTCAACTCTGCACTAGACCGGGTAATATAAAAATGAGTGACGAACTGGAGACAATAAAAGAATCTGCGAAAGCAGCACAGGAAATTGCTAAAACAACAGGCCAGGTTGTGGGAGCGGGTCAAAAGCTTGGTCAGTTTCTTGCCAAATTCATCGAAGGACCTCTGGAACAAGCCTCAGGTATTGTAGAGGATAGATTAAAATACATGAGGTGGGAACGCCAACTTCGACTGATGAAACGAGCAGATGATTTCATGAAAGAAATGGGCATTTTATCCCCAACTCGTGCCGTACCTATAAAGTTTGCAATTCCGTTAATTCAATCAGCATCCCTAGAGGATGATGACGACCTTCAGGATCTTTTTGCAAAGCTATTGGTAAACGCGGCATCCAAGGAAAGCGGTGTAAATATAAAAAGAATATACATTGATATCATAGAACGTATAAGTCCCTTGGAAGCACAAATTTTAAATACAATATACTCGTTGCCTTATGAAGATACTAAGCACAAATCGCTTTTGACAAAAGATTTACCGAGACGGACTGATATAGTCCCTGATGATCCGAAATTTGAGAGAGAGAACCCTTCCCTTGAGGTCCAGTTGGCACTGGCTAACCTTGCATTTCTTGGATGCATATCAATTGGAAAATCATGGGGAGGTGGTCAATTGATGGGCAGCGTTAACCAGACATTCTTAGGTAAGAAGTTTGTAGAAGCTTGTACACTCAAAAAACCTATAGATGAGTAGGTCTAACATTGCTCTTTCAGCCGACAGCTAATCGCTGCGGCTGAAGGGTTATAGAATGATAACAACATGTTAAATCCTGGTAATCTGTATGCTGAAATCATATCTGAAACGCATTGCTAAGATTGCAAATCAGGGGGATGCAAGAGAGGAAAGCTATTATGCGTCCCTGGAAGAATTGCTCGGAAAATTAGCGCAATCTTTCGGCAAGGGAAAGATACACATTACCACGCTGCCCAAAAGCACCGAGGCCGGTAATCCTGATTTCCGGGTCTGGGACGGCAAGCAACATGTTGTGGGATATGTTGAAGCCAAAGCGCCAACTGTTGAAAATTTGGATTCAATAGAGGTTTCAGAACAATTAAAGCGGTACCGGGGCACCTTCCCGAATCTGATATTAACTAATTTTTTCGAGTTCAGGCTTTATCGGAATGGTGTTCTTGTTGAAAAGGCTTTGATTGCCAGACCTTTTATTGTGCATAAGCTTAAAACAATTCCGCCTCTCGAAAAGGAGTCGGATTTTACAAAATTGATGGAGGCGTTTTATTCATTCTCTCTGCCCAAGGTTTATAATGCCAAAAATCTCGCAATAGAGCTGGCAAAACGCACGAGGTTTTTAAAGGAAGAGGTAATTGTCGAAGAACTGGCAGAGGAAGAAAAAGCGGGCAACGGCTTTATCCTCGGATTTTATGATGCCTTCAGCCAGTTTTTAATCAGCGGGCTTTCAAAAGAGGACTTTGCCGATCTCTATTCCCAAACAATCACTTATGGTCTGTTTGCCGCCCGCATGCGGGCAAAAAACGGTTTCAACAGAAAACTCGCTTATGACAACATCCCCCGCACCATCGGAATATTAAGAGATGTTTTTCGGTTTGTTTCACTTGAAGACGTTCCGGTTCAGATGGAATGGATTATTGATGATATCGCCGAAGTGTTGTCTGTGGCTGATGTAAACAAACTCCTCCAGGAATATTTCAGAGAAGGTAAAGGGAAAGACCCGGTTGTTCATTTTTATGAAACCTTCTTAGCGGAATATGATCCCAAGACCCGGGAAAAACGTGGCGTCTATTATACGCCTGAACCGGTTGTCTCCTACATTGTGCGCTCGCTTCACCATATTTTAAAGGATCGATTCGGCAAAGCTGACGGCATGGCGAGTAACTCAGTAACGGTGTTGGACCCGGCATCCGGCACGCTTACTTTTTTGGCTGAGGCGGCAAAACTGGCTGTCGATGAATTTGCGTCAAAATACGGCGAAGGTGATAAAGAAGGATTTATCAAGGAGCATATCCTTAAGAACTTCTATGCTTTTGAACTTATGATGGCGCCATATGCGGTAGGGCATTTAAAGATGTCATTTCTTCTGGAAGAGCTTGGCTACAAACTCCAAAAAGATGACAGATTTAAGCTCTATCTGACAAGCACCCTCGATATGGAGGATCTTGAGCAAACCAGTTTGCCCGGCATGGCTTCCCTTTCCGAAGAATCGCGCCTGGCCGGAAAAGTGAAAAAAGAACAACCGATACTGGTAATATTGGGGAATCCTCCATATTCCGGTCATTCTGCAAACAAGGGAGAATGGATAGATCTCCTGTTAAAGAAAGGCTACACACAAAAAAACGGCATTAAAGATGACGGATATTACCGTGTGGACGGCAAGCCTCTTCAAGAAAAGCAGACAAAATGGCTGCAAGACGATTATGTTAAGTTTATTCGTTTCGGTCAGTGGAAGATAGATCAGGCCGGCGAAGGAGTCCTGGGATTTATTACCAATCACAGTTATCTCGATAATCCCACGTTCAGAGGCATGCGTGAGTCGTTAATGAACAGTTTCAACGAAATCTATTTGCTTGATCTGCACGGCAACAGTTTGAAAAAGGAAAAATGCCCGGACGGTTCAAAGGACGAAAATGTGTTTGATATCCGCCAGGGAACGGCCATTGCGTTATTTATAAAAAACAGAAATAACGACAAAAATAGAAAGGTTTTTCATTCCGAACTATGGGGAATAAGAAAGGGGAAATACGACTGGCTTACCAATAATGATACTACAACAACAAAATGGCAGGAAATAGCTCCTAAATCAGAAAGTTATTTTTTTGTTCCAAGGGATGAAAAGCTGCTAGAGCTGTATGAAAAATCGCTGAAAATAACGGATATCTTTCCCGTGAATTCTGTTGGTGTTGTTACTGCACGAGACAAGTTTGCGATTGATTTTGATAAGAATGTTTTAAAAAGACGAATTACGATGTTTAGAAATCAATCAATGCCAGACGAACTTATTAAGCAGACTTTCAAATTAAAAGATACGAGCACCTTTAAGCTTAGAAAGTCGCGAGAGACTCTCTCAAAAGACAAAAACTGGGAGCAATACTTCAGTGAAATTTTATATCGCCCTTTTGATAAGAGATATATCTATTACACAGATATAGTTGTTGAAAGACCACTTCTAAAAGTTATGCAGCATATGATACGGGATAATTTCGGGTTAATTTTGCCAAAGAGAGTGGAAACGAAAATTCCGTGGAGCCATGTCCTTTGTGCCAATGTACTTGTTGAGCACGTGACTGTTTCGTTAAAAACTATAGATTATATCTTTCCCCTCTACCTCTACCCCGACCCCGATCAAAACGATCTCTTCAGCCATCTAAAAGAATCAAAAGAGAGAAAACCGAATATCAACGAAAAAATATTTTCCGCTTTATCTGAAACCTACAAAACGAAGCCGAAACCTGAAGATATTTTCTACTACATATACGCCGTCTTCTACTCCAACACTTATCGCTCAAAATACGCTGAATTTCTGAAAACCGACTTTCCGAGAGTCCCTTTTACAAAAGACAACCGCCTTTTTAAAAAATTGGCCGAATACGGTAAACATCTTGCTGATCTGCATCTTATGCGATCACCCGAGCTTGACTCTCCGGTTGTGAAATTCCAGGGAACTGGAGATAAACGGGTTGATAAAATCAAATACGACAAAAAGGGTGAACGCGTTTACATCAATAAGGATCAGTATTTTGAAGGATTAAAAGAAAATATCTGGGAATACCGGATCGGCGGCTATCAGGTTTGCGATAAATGGCTGAAAGACAGAAAAGAAAGGATATTATCCCTTGATGATGTTAAACATTATTGCAAGGTAGCAACAGCTGTTGAACACACGATTAACATTCAGAAAAGCATTGATGGAATCTATAATGAAGCGGAAAAGAAATTAATAGATTTCTGAATTTGACTTGCGGTCGGAGTATACCCAGTGAAGATTGATATGAGTTCTCATGCGGTTACAATGCGGTTGAAAATGGTAAATCAGTTGAGACGTACTTGTCTTTCTCTTGCTGATTCCAGCGAAGGAAAGAAAATACAAAAACAATTTTCAGCCAATAAGTCGGTGGAACGGACTTCACATGCACTCGGCCGCTGATGGGACGCAGATGACCGCAGATTTTCAGGATTTTTTTAGAAAAGGAGAAGATGTCGAACCCCTCCCTGGATTCTCGGCGAACTTTTGAATCCTTGACCCCGATCGAAGATTCCCGCACATAGTGCGGGGGAACCTTGGTTAACTTTCTTAGTAATCTGCGTTTATCTGCGTAAATCTGCGTCCTGCATACAAAGGAGACATTATCAGCATGAAACAGATTAGATCTGCCTCAATACTCTTTTTGATCGCAACCGCTGTTTTTGTCTGGAGCGAACCTGCGATCTCGGGCGAAACCCTGGATTTTGCGGTTATCCAGCCCGGCCAGCCCGGCACATCCCAGGAGGCACAGCCGGTAATGGACGTCTTAGCCGCCTACCTCCAGAAAAAGATGGGGCCTGGCGTTACGATCAAAGGCTTCTATTTCAATAAACTTGATTTGGCTCTTGATTTTTTACATAATACGCCGCCGGTATGGGGCATTGTCAGGCTCGGATTCTACTCGGAACAGGCCTCCCGTTTCCGGATGACCGCACTTGCCTCCACCCGTCCCGGAGGATATAATAAGGATATTTGGCGCCTTGTTGTGAAAAAGGATGCTCCCGAGGACTGGAAGTCCCTCAGGGGTAAGGTCCTGGGAAACATACTTTTTGAGACCGATGCCGCAGCCTGTCTCCTGTTTGGGGTAGTTCCTGCACAGTTGCCGTTTACTTTGGGAGGTACTTTTCGTCCCCTTCGCTCCCTGCGGAGAGTTATCAAGGGGAAGACAACAGGGGTGGTATTGGACAGGGCCCAGTATGAGGCGCTTAAGGCCTTACCTTTGGTCAAGAAAATAAAAGTAGTACACACCTCCGGGGAACTCCCGGCAAGCCCTGTAGTCTGGTTCGGAACCCCTGATGACAGGACAAAACGCCTGGCCGCCATACTTCTGGGCATGAAAGAGGATAGAGATGCAGAAACCCTGCTTACGCTCCTTCAAACCGATGGCTTCGGACCGGCAGACAAGGACCTGCCAGGATTCAGACGTAATGAAAAAGGGGCCGTCTGCTTTCCGTAGTCTGTTTGTTGTTTTTCTCGTCCTTGCGGGATGTACCCATCTGCCGGACCAGCCGATGGACATGGCCGAAAAGGGAACAATTTCGGTCACAACAGAGACAGGTTTTCGCATCTGCGCCCCATGCACCCGGGACCAGGTACAAAAATGGGTGACAGCAGCCAAACAAGATGGGCCTTCAGCATTAGAGGCCGCAAACTGTTATGCGTTCTTGGTAAAGCAGGAAAAAAATAGGGAACTGAGGCTTGCCGACGCCGTGAAGGGCCGCAAACTGGCCAAAACCGCAGTAATAATGCTTCCAAGAAGCGGGCTAGCTCACTATTTATATGCATATCTCACCGGCTTAGAGGCTGAGAACGATTCCCTGCGCGGTCTTGAACTTGTGCCGGTTATTGAGCGTGAAGCGCTGCTTGCGTCTGATTTGAATCCCGCCGTAGATCACGGCGGTCCCCACAGGATGTTAGGTGAGCTATACCTGCGTGCACCTGCTTTCCCGGTCAGCATCGGGGATTCTGCCAGGGCCGTTGACCACTTCAGACTTGCCGTTGACCAGGACTCTGAGTTTTTCGAAAACCGCCTTGGACTTGCAGAAGCCCTTTTATCTGAAGAAGAACCTGGAAAAGCCTGCTTCGAATTAAAAAAGATCTTGAGTGAAATGCCACCGAACAGTAAGATCATCCCCCTATGGAAAAGGGCATTGGAATTGCTGAAGCGTTTGTGCGACATGCAGGAGATCGAATAGAGGACTTAAATTGGGTATACCACTGATTCAAAAGGCGCGCATAGGCGCCTATATTTTCAGGCAGAGGTTCAGAAACAATGGGCGATTTCCCTTGGTCCTGATGTTGGAACCCCTTTTCCGCTGCAACCTCAGGTGCAAAGGTTGCGGAAAAATCGACTATCCAGCCGAAATTCTCAAAAAAATCATGAGCCCTGAGGAATGCGTCGCCGCTGTGGAGGAATGTGGAGCACCGGTAGTTTCCATTGCCGGCGGAGAGCCGCTGCTTCACCCTCAAATTGCGGCGATCATTAGGGAACTCACTGCCCGCAAAAAGTTTATTTATCTGTGCACCAATTCGTTGCTTGTGGAGAAACGGATCAAGGAATTTGAACCCTCATCTTATCTGACCTTCAATATCCACGTAGACGGCATGAATGAACGCCATGATGAACGGGTCGGTCTCGAAGGGGTATTTGACAGGGCAGTATCAGCCATTCGTCTTTTGGTTTCGCACGGTTTCCGGGTTACAACTAATACCACCCTTTTTAGGGGTGAGACGGCTGAAAGCGCGGGTGAGTTATTTGATCTCTTGACTGCTCTCAAGGTAGAGGCTATGACCATCGCCTCAGCGTTTAACTACGAAAATGCGTCCGACCAGGAAAACTTCTTCAAACGTGATGAAACCATTTCATTATTCCGGTCTATTTTTGAGTATGGAAAAGACAGGAGCTGGAAATTTAACCACAGCAGTCTTTATCTGGATTTCTTAGCAGGGAATCAGGATTACGCATGCCTGCCATGGGGCAATCCCACCCGCAATATCTTTGGCTGGCAGAGACCCTGTTACCTGCTAAATGACGGCTATGAACCCACCTTTCAAGATCTGATCAAAAACACTGACTGGTCAAAGTACGGTGTGGGCAAAGACCCCCGCTGCACCCACTGCACACTCCACTGCGGGTTTGAGCCAACCGCAGTCATGGACTCAATGAAAAATCCGATTAAGGCCCTGAAAATCAGTTTGAAGAGCGCAAATACAGTCAGAGCTTAATATTCCACCAGTTAGTGTTGCCCTACCCCAATTCGCCCCTGAGCGATATGCTTCGTCCTTTTTAAGCCGAATATTCCCTTGCCCCCATGTCGATGAGACCTCGGAACTGCTCGCATATGTTTTTTTGGAGCCGGCGTATTGTAGTCGAAATCCGTTAAGGTGCGGCGCTCAACTTTTGAGCCGATGATACGATCAATCGCATTGACCATTTGATTGTCATCACTGGTGATCAACGTGAATGCATCTCCGTTTTGGTCGGCCCGTCCGGTCCGGCCGATACGATGGATGTACGCATCCGGGGTATTCGGCATATCGTAATTGATAACGTGAGAGATCCGACAGATATCAATGCCGCGCGCGGCGATGTCGGTAGCTACCAGCACCTGAAATCTTCCGTTGCGGAAGCCGTCAAGAGCGGCCTGACGACGTCCCTGGGAAAGATTCCCCTGCAGCGAGGTGGAATGGAAACCGGCCCTGGATAGTTGTTCTCCCAGGCGCTTGGCACGGTGTTTGGTGCGCGTGAACACCAGCACGGATTGGGAGTTAATATGCCCCAGAAGTTTCAGCAAGAACGCCGTTTTCAAATGTTGTGCCACAGGATAATGTGCGTGGCTGACGGTCTCTGCCGGTGCGGTTTCCCCTGCCTTTATTGTAATCGGGTCCATAAGAATATCTTTGGCCAGACGGTGGATTTCTTTGGGCATGGTGGCTGAAAACAAAAGCGTTTGCCGCTGCGCCGGGAGATGTTTCAGTATTCGTCGAATGTCCGGAAGAAATCCCATATCAAGCATATGATCTGCCTCGTCAAGCACCAGCACTTCTACCCGGGAAAGGTCGATCGTTCCACGGCCCATGTGGTCAAGGAGCCGACCGGGGCAGGCAACAACAATCTCTGCACCCCGTTTCAGTTTTTGAATTTGAGTGTTGATGTTCACCCCGCCGTAGATGGTAACGCTTCTCATGCGGGTCTCTTTTCCCAGGCTGTTGATGGCATCGTGAATCTGTTCAGCCAATTCGCGAGTGGGTGCGATAATCAGTGAACGGACATGACCGCGTTTGCCTTTCATTAACCGGTGTAAAATCGGCAGTGCAAAGACCGCCGTCTTCCCGGTACCGGTCTGGGCCAGGCCCATAATGTCTCGTCCGTTCATGACCGACGGGATAGCCTCGGTCTGGATAGGGGTTGGAGTGACAAACCCGGCAGCAGCTACACCTGCCTCGACGCTGGGGTCTAAATTAAATGATTTAAATTCCATGAATTCCTTTCTTATGTTGAGCCGATCTCAAACGCACTGTTTGATTACACTTTCCTTCAGGGATCACAGGCCATTGCTATAGTTTAGCCCTCGTGAACTTTTAGTCCAAGGAAGTGGATTCCGTCGTGGCGGATGTTGGTTTGCGCCTCAGGAATATACTTCACCATACTGAAACAATCTTGCATTTCACTTGGTGAATATTCCAAGGGCACTGCTCTGAAACTGGGAACCTGTATTTTATCTGGCCCCGCAGGTTGCGGGCGAGTGGCAGGCTTAAGCACCCCTTTAGAGGAGCAAAATGATAGGATCGATAAGGAGGTTTTGAGATCGGCTATGTGTTAAAATTAAAAAAGCCCCGAACTTATTCCGGGGCTTACGATACCGCCTTTTTCATCTTTTCATCCAGGAACAGCAATTATTACAAAACACTTTATCCCATTGAGTTCACCATTGTCAAGTAAAATCCTGAATCTCGCAAATGAGCATTTTAATAGGGGAGTTGACCCCTTTATTACGCTGGGCTCAAAAATTCAGGGCAGGTTTGTTTGAAAAAATATGACGGCCATGGTTGCAATACAGAAAAGCTGAATTAATTTATTCAATTACCCTACCAAACTGTGGTGGGTTGTTTTTTTTATTATCGCACAAAATCTTAAAAAACTTAGGAGATAAAAAAATGACAGACATTTCAAAAATCACGCTGTATAGCGGCGGCCACAAGGGGGCTGAGGCGGAATTCGGCAAACTTGCCGAGGCCTGGCACATGAAAGAGGTGAATATATCATTTGAAGGGCATAATGCCGAGCGCACCCGGGGCGTCCGGGTGCTGAGCCAGGAAGAACTGCAAAAGGGCGATGTCAGTATGGAAATTGTGTCCAAGCGGATGAAACGCACTTACTCCGAGACGGATAAGATCCGAAAAGTCATCCAGTCCCTTTTTCATATGGTCAATAGCGGCTACCATGTCATTGCGGTCGGGTGGATACAGGCGGACAACACCGTCAAGGGAGGAACCGGCTGGGGGGTCGAGTTGGCAAAACTATTTAACCGACCGCTGAGCGTCTATGATCAGGAACGAAAGGGGTGGTTTTCCTGGGAGGACAGTCAATGGGTTGAGCACACACCGGCGATTACCTCAGATACGTTTGCCGGCACCGGAACCCGCAACCTCTCCGATGACGGCCGGCAGGCCCTCCGCGATCTTTTCATCCACTCCTTCGGTCCTGCGGAACAAAAATAGTGAATGAATAGTGAATAGGGCCGGGCCTTAACGAGGCGTTGCCCAAAAAGAGAAAGGGACCAAAAACCGGGACAGGTTTCTTTGGCCTAATAAAGCGCCGATCTCTGGCTGGATTTTCAATAAAGGAGAATCATCTCATTGGATTTCATTAAGTACCCGTGGTTTCAGCTCCCCAAAATATACCTCAATAATATAGAATGGCCCAGGTTCGATATCCCTAAAATTGGATGGTCCACGATGCCCAAATTGAGGATCGGTAACACCGTCGCAAGGCTACCAGTCGTGCAGGGTGGAATGGGAGTTGGAATATCCCTTTCAGGCTTGGCCTCAGCGGTCGCGAATGCAGGGGGCATAGGTATTATTGCTGCAAATTCTATAGGTATGCTTGACCCTGATTATTACGCGAAAAACAGGGATGCCAATGTCATCGCCCTTAGAAGGGAGATAAGAAAGACGAGAGGAAAGACCTCCGGCATTATCGGTGTCAACATCATGGTGGCTGTCAATGATTTCCATCCCCTTTTAAGGGTGGCAATCGAAGAAAAGGTGGATTTGGTATTCCTCGGGGCGGGGCTCCCGATAAAGGGGATTCCTGTTGAAGATCTTAGATCGGCGGGGGTCAAGGTGGTGCCTATCGTGAGTTCTGCAAGGGCAGCAGGCCTCATCTTCAGGTCCTGGGCGAAAAGATACTCAGATATCCCCGACGCAGTCGTTGTGGAGGGGCCAAAGGCAGGCGGTCACCTGGGGTTTAAAGAGGATCAGATCGATGATGCCGATTTCGCCCTTGAAAATATTCTGCCCGAGGTAGTTGCCGAGATAAAAAGATACGAGGATGAATGGCGCAGGACCATTCCTGTAATCGCTGCGGGAGGCATTTATACAGGTTCGGATATATACAACGTCTTTAAGCTTGGTGCAAGGGCCGTCCAGTTGGGAACAAGGTTCGTGGCAACCCATGAATGTGATGCGGATATCAGGTTCAAGGAATCCTATGTCTCATGCAGGAAGGATGACATAAAAATCATCAAGAGTCCCGTTGGCATGCCTGGCAGGGCCATAGGAAACAGTTTTCTGAAGGACGTGGCGTCCGGTAAAAAAAAGTCCCACAAGTGTGCCTGGCAGTGCCTTAAGAACTGTGATATAAAGACCGCCCCCTACTGTCTCTCCCTGGCGCTCGATAATGCCAGAAAGGGGCTTCTGGATAAAGGTTTTGCCTTCGCTGGAAGCAATGCCTACAGGGTCGATAAGATAATATCGGTAAAGGAATTGCTTAAGGAACTCAAAGAGCAATACCTTTGCGCCAGGGAAAAGAGCATCTGCAGCCTTCGTGGTGAATATGAAAAGGCCCTTGAAAGGCTCGTCTCCTTTAAAGAGGAGTACCTGATTGCATTGAAAGAGGGTCTAAATTCACTCAGGGATGAATATGAAAGGGGCATAGAAAAGAGGGGGGCGTTTCGCGAAGAGCTTTTGAAAAATATGGATAAGATTACTCCCTTAAAGGATGAATACCGCAACGCTCTTGAAAAGGCGGACCGACTCAAACGAGAGCTTATAGAGTTTTTTCAGCGATATTCATTGCAAAACAGGCTGGAGCCCGAGAGCGCTTGAGACCTCCTTTTAACCCGCGTTGAGGATCTCATACCCAAAACCAACATGTCTTGTTATGCTTGGGCTCTCTTGCCTAATCCACTTTCTACTCCGAACGGAAGATACCCCATTAGCGACCTTAATGCAGAGGCTTTTGACCGGACACGTTAGCCGGTTTAATCGTCGCCATAAGCGATATGGCCCTTTATTCCAAAACCGCTTCAAATCGATCGTGTGTCAAGAAGACGGGTACCCGAAGGAATTGATTAACAGGATAGGATTACAATAGTCATATGGCTCTATTAAGTTTTCAGGATGTGAGTGTCGCTTTTGGTGGTCTGCCTCTGCTCGACCGGGTGCACTTGCAGGTGGAGAAGGGGGAAAGGCTCTGTCTCCTCGGGCGTAATGGGGAAGGCAAGACGACAATTTTGAGGTTGATAAGCGGTGAAATTGAACCGGATGGCGGGGTAATCACCCTTAATAGAGGTATCAAGGTGGCAGGTCTTTCCCAGAAACTGCCGCCTAACCTTAAGGGCTCTGTTTACGATATAGTAGCCGACGGACTGGGGCGGATCGGGGATTTGCTGGAAGAATATCAGCAACTCACAGGAAGTCTGGATAGAGGTGCTGATAAGGCCGCGATCAAGAAGATAGAGATGTTGCAGGAGGAATTGGAGAGGGCACAGGGATGGCAGATCCGCCAGCATGTGGACATGGTCCTGACACGGCTCTCCCTGAACCCTGATGTAAGGTTTGAAACCCTGTCTGTGGGGTTCAGGCGAAGGGTTCTCCTGGCAAGGGCGCTGGTTGCAGGACCGGATATCCTTCTCCTTGATGAGCCTACCAACCATCTGGATTTACCCTCCATAAGCTGGATGGAAGAGTTCCTGCAGAAGTACAGAGGAACCATCATTTTTGTCACCCACGACAGGATTTTTCTCCAAAAACTTGCAACCCGGATCATTGAGGTAGACCGAGGGCGTCTTGTTAACTGGGAATGCGGGTACCGAGAGTTCCTCGAACGCAGGCAAACAGCCATAGAGGTGGAAGGGGCGCAGCGAGACCAGTTTAAAAGGAAGCTGGCAAAAGAGGAGGAATGGATCAGGAAAGGGATCAAGGCAAGACGCACAAGAAACGAGGGGAGGGTCCGGGACCTTATCAAAATGCGTGAGGTGCAGCAGGCCTGGCGCAAATCGGCGGGCAGCGCCCGAATACAGCTCCACGAGGCGGAACGTACAGGCAAACTGGTGATTGAGACAGCCGGTATCAGCCATGGTTATGACGGCGACCCTATCATCAAGGATTTTTCAATACGGATAATCAGGGGGGACAGGATTGGTATTATCGGTCCCAATGGTGTCGGCAAATCAACACTTCTTAAGATCCTTCTCAGGGATATTGAGCCGGAAAAGGGTCGGGTCAGGACAGGGACCAGGCTTGAGGTTGTCTATTTTGATCAGCTCCGTGAGCAGATCGACGAAGATATGACTGTTCAGGAGAATATAGCCGAAGGGAAGAATATGCTGTTGATCAATGGTGTCCAGCGCCATGTAATCGGTTATCTGAAGGATTTTCTTTTCTCCCCGGAACGAGCAAGGACTCCTGTGCGTATTCTGTCCGGTGGAGAGAGAAACAGGCTGCTCCTTGCCAGGCTCTTTACAAAGCCCTCCAATGTTCTCGTGCTGGACGAACCGACCAATGATCTTGATATGGAAACACTTGAAGTGCTTGAAGAGCGACTGCTGGAATATTCCGGCACCATACTTCTGGTTAGCCATGACCGAGCCTTTCTGAACAATGTGGTTACAAGCACTCTTGTATTTGAGGCCGACGGTGTCGTCACTGAATATGCAGGAGGATATGACGATTGGATCAATCAGCGGCCCGAACAGGACGATAAAAAGGGCTCGGGCAAGGGAGGTGCAATCGGAAAAAGAGCCTCTAAAAAAGGGCCTAAGAAGGCGAACCGCCCCCGGAAGCTCACCTTTAAAGAAGCAGGGGAGTTGGAGAGGCTTCCCGCTCGTATAGATGAATTGGAGCAGGAACGAAATAGGATCTATGAGCAGATGTCATCACCGGAATTTTACAGGGATGACAGCGTAAAGATAAGCCAGACTCAGGCAAGGCTGGAGGAGCTTGAGCAGGAATTGGATAAGACATATAATAGATGGGAGGAGTTGGAAAGTCTCAGGGAGGCAAACGGATAAAGGGTAAAAAGGCAAGGGTCTAATCTGAATGGAAGGGGAAAGGCCTACAGGGCTAAAGAGAGATTTCCCTTGACTTAATCTTTATTTTCACTATGATTCCATACAATTAACCTCTGAACCGTAACCTGTAAACGCTTAGCATATTTTTAATGGTGAAAAAATGGAAAAAATCTTTGATGGTAAAAAGACGGCAAGGCTGGGCACGGAAAAGAGGCCTGCGGCCGTTCACGTGCAAACTGAAGAGCGGTTGAAGGAGGTCTCCTCTATATTTGAGGAAAACGGCTGGAAATTTATCGCGGCGCTGGAGCCGGACAAGCCGGAGGATATCTCCGATCTGGATCTATTGTTGAATACCCCAAAGCCGGTGAAATCGGAAAAAAAGATCGGACGTAATGAACCATGCCCCTGCGGAAGCGGAAAGAAATATAAGAAGTGTTGCGGCAGATAGTAACGTAAAATCCCATAAACAGTAATGTTTTGGTAAAACTCCGAGGAAGAAATCAAATGACTGCCAACAGCCCGGAACAGATCGACTTTACCTTCAACAAACAAAACCTGTGCCGTGAAGAGTCCATTACGGATCTAAAGGTAGGGTCCATCAGGTGCCTCAGGCCCATCAAACCGGATGGAACCAAAGACGAAAGCCGTCAACCCATATTCGTAGGGCATACCCAGCTCAACTCCCCTCAGGGGCTTGTTCCTCTTCAAACCGCGTTGCATGCGACCACCCTGGAACAGGCCATTGACGAATTCCCCGGCGCCATGAAAAAAGCCCTTGAAGAGATGGTGGAACAGGCGAAACAGATGCAGGCCCAACAGCAACCCGCACAAAAAAAGAATGAGTCCCGCATCATCATGCCCGGAAGATAGTCTTCTTGCCCTCTCAATACAACATCATTGAACACGAACTGTCGCGCGGCTGTGGATTCATCGCGCAGGCGAAACTACCATGCGATACCGGGCATCTGCAACAACCGTTTCGCTATCCAGCACAAACGGCTGGTAATCTCCCTTTCTCCAAAGGGTGAGCTGATCATCGTAGCGGGGACTCATGACATTGCTTCACCGCCCTCTGAAAACTGGTTTTCGGTTTTCAAGGAGTGCGCTGATACCTTCCTTTGCATCCTCCATTTCAAAGGTGCGTGACTGGTAAAGGGAATCTGTCTCTGCGGCGGTTCGGGGATCCCACCGGATGCCGCGATAGATGGCCTGTTTGATCATCTTGACGGCCACGGGCGCGGATGTAGCTATCTCCTCTGCCAGTTCCCAGGCCTTTTCAAGGACCTGATCCCCTTTTAAAGCATAGTTTGCCAGCCCTATTTCAGCGGCATCTTTCCCGGTTATCAAACGACCGGTAAAGAGGAGTTCATTGGCCCGGGGCAGCCCAACAATCATGGGGAGCAGATATGATACGGCCATTCCGGCATGAAGACCGAGCCGGGCAAAGTTGGCTCCGTATTTTGAATGCTGGTTGGCGATACGGATGTCGCACATGAGTGCGAGCCCGAACCCGCCACCGATGGCATGGCCGTTCATGGCGGCGATGATCGGCATTTCAAGTTTATCCAAGGCAAGAAATGGCCCATAAGCATCCATGAGTATCTGATGCGGGAGACGGCCCTTGTTGTCAAAGATATCGCTTTTAAAGTCTGCGCCCGCACAGAAGCTACTCCCGCTTCCGGTAATTATCAAACATCGGAGTTCCTTATCTTCCTTTACCCGGTTGACGGCCTCGCTGAAGGCCGGCATGGTCTCGTCATCCATGCTGTTCCGGTTGTCCGGACGATTGAGGGTAATCTGAGCAATGTTGCCTTTGATTTTAAAAAGAATTGGTGCCTCTGACATGATAGACTCCTTTCGAAATCTGCGCTTATCTGGTGATTCCGGATCAAGGCCTGACAAAATGTGAATGATAGCGGTGGAGATGAATCAGGGCCTTGGCCGCCCTTTGAAGCGATGGATAGGCCGGTATTTTCGCCCTGCAGAACTCTACCCTCAGAGCAGTCCCTTTTGAAGCCAAATCAAGATCCCCGCCCTCAGAATCCACCGTAATAACCGTCGGCTTTTGATACCCCTCTTTTTTAAGAAATTCGATTAGTTGTGGATCTGGATCCAGGGACTCAGGCATATGATACGCCTTTCTTTTAATAAGACGGTCAACGATTAGCATTCCCACACAAGGATCCTTGTAAGCCAGATCCAGGAGTTCGGTGAGGTATATAGGATCAGTAAAGACCCGCCACATGTCGAGGGGGTTTCCAAAAATAGATCCGGCCGCGGGCCCACCCTGCCGAAGCCACGCTATGGTCGGCTCAGACAGGGGGGGGACATCAAGACCCTCTCGAATACAGAGGTCGCTGTTGGACACACTGTTTCCCCCTCCCCCGCCAATGAGAAAGACCCCTTTTCCGGTCGGCGCGGTGAGGAAGGAGAAGGCCATGATGGCGTCCACCCACTCATCCATGGAGCGCACATGGACCACCCCTGTTTGGCGGCAAAAGGCCTCCCAGATCTTCATCTCACCGGCCATGCCGCCTGTATGTGAGGCGGCGGTCGAAGCACCAACCTCTGTCTCTCCCCCTTTCCAGAGGATAATCGGCTTTTTTTGACTCACTTCCTTGGCTAAATGAAAGAGTCTCGTCCCGTCCTTGACGCTTTCCAAATACATGGCGATCACCCGAATCTTTTCGTCCCGGGCCATGAACTCAAGATAGTCAATAGTGGAGAGAACCGCGGCGTTTCCTATGCTCACCGCCTTCTCAACACCAATCCCTAAGGAAGATGTATATTCGGTAAGGCGCTGGGCCAGGCCGCCACTCTGACTAATGATTCCAAGGGATCCACTCATCCCGGGTATGGCCCCCCATGGGGTGAGCCTCCCGGAGGGGGAATAAGGTCCCATGCAATTGGGGCCGATGACCAGAAGTCCGTTTTCCTCTGAAATGGCGGTAACCCGCTGCTCAAGAATATCTCCCTCCTTGGTCCCTATCTCTTTGAAACCGGAAGAAAGGATATGAATGTGCCTCAGGCCAATCCGGGCACATTCCTCGAGAATCGTGGGGACCAGCCGTGCGGTCACACATATAATGGCCAGGTCAGGTACCTCTGGAAGAGAGGATAAGTCAGAATAGGCCTTGAGCCCTGATATTTCAGTGGCCTTTGGGTTGATGGGATAGAGTTTCCCCGGAAATCCGTATTCTTTAAATTTGTTTAAGTAGCTCAACCCCCCAAACCGATAGTCGTTCCTTGGAACGCCGACAATGGCGATACTACTCGGACTAAAAAACTGCTCCAGATCTGTTTTTCTTAAACCCATTGGTCGCGTCTCCCGTGGAATTGTGTTTAGGGAGATTTCCTCCTTAAGCGAATCAAACCTTTATTTTCTGTCTCGCATATGCTGTTCAGACAAAGATCCTTGCTCTTGCCGCCTGAGAAAATAGCTGAAACGTGATATGGTGTCAACCCAAGGCTTTTGATTGCTGGGCGGACCGCAAATAGATCGATCTCCTTACTCTACAAAGAAGAAATGTTTTTTTCTTGGATCAAAAGATGTTTTTCCTTGACAAAAGGTCTTATAATGGGCGACCAGAGTTCCGTGCGGTCGGGGGTTTTGCCTCGGGATAGGTCCGGGGCATACCCTCCTTTGAGCAAACATCGAGGAGAAAGGAGATAGACACAGATGGGAGAGCATTATATTGAAGATGACTGGAGAAAACCTATACAGGAAATGGAGGTAGGTGATAAGGTTACTACCAAGTCGAGGACGATTACGAGAACCGAACTCGAATTGTTTGCCCTCCTTGGCGGAGACTATGCCGAACAATTTCTAAATGAGAAGTCGGCCAGGCAAAACGGCTGGGAGCGCCAACTGGTGCCCGGACTGCATTGCCTCAATGTCGCCTACGGACTTTTAATCCAGATGGGATTTTTGAAAGACGTTATCGCCTATATGGGTACAAGCAATATGAAATTCTTAGGTCCTGTTTATTGGGGCGACAGTATAAAGGTGGACGCCGAAATCACAGCAAAAAAAGAAACCAATAAGGGTTGGTTGTGCGAGTATGATTGGGCGATTCTAAATCAAAACAACATAGTGGTGGGAGAAGGTCATAACGTCTGACTCTTCAGAAAAGAGTGATGCCGTAGTTAACGGCATTCTGTTGTGATCCTGATAGCTGTCGGTGGCCCTAAATATCAAATTGACGACAAAAGATAAGACTGCCAGAAGAATCCTCGAGAATTTCAGGGGATTTCCGTTTCTGAAAACATATCGATTAAACGAGCTCGCTTTTAAGCGTACGTTCCACTGCCTGTTTTGATTCTTGTTTCTTTGAAATTCAATTTCTATTCTTAACTCTGTATCACATTCTATGCTTACAAGTTCAACAGGTGAACCGGGAATCACCAAACTACCTTTTTTTAGGCAAAGGCCTTTCTTTGTCAAAAACTTTACTAACCATCGTAAAGATTGAAGAGGTCCACCCATAATCTCCGATGCTGGCCCTTTGGTGAGTGATACACATTGCCAATAGATAACGCCGTCTAACAAGTGATTATACGGATCTGGATATCATCGCCTGCGTAATGCTATCCGTGCCAAAATGCAATGTGTTTACCAAAAAACCAGATATGAGCCAGTGCAGATATATTGAGAATATCTGAAATTCTCTTACATTGTCAAGAACCAGAGATGAATCACAATATTGGAAAATGTGACCTGGGATACCGGACCTCATTATAAGAGTTGGTCAGTTTTCGGCTTATCCGGTCCCGGGAGAGGGTTACCCCCACAACATCATGGGGTTGAATTTCTCTTGACACACAAGGCCGAATCACCTATGATTTTTAGTTAAAAAAGGAACTTCTTTGTTATGGTATTTTCTTTAATGGGCTTAGTAGCCCAAGAGGAACTTCCTTACAACCTAAAAACTATCATAGTCTCTATCACCTCACCCACTATTATGATTTCAAAAAACAGAGATTTGACGTGAATTTAATGGCCCGAATCAGTTTTCTTGTAGTGATGGCTGTTTTTTTTGCAGATGGATGCACGACGATCAAGGAAAAGATCCGTTTGGCGGACTTTAAAGAAGTATCAAAGGCTTATGAGCATGTCATGCTCGATTCGGATTTTGAAAGTGCCTATGGGTTCACAAACCCTGATGTCGTTCGATCGGAAACGGATTTCACGGCACACGAAGATATCAAGATCATTGAATATCAGGTAAAAAAAGAACAAGCGTCCAGAGACAAGGCTGAAGTTAATCAGAGCGTCAAGATTAAATACTATAGGATCACCAGCCCGATAGTGCGAACGATGCGGTATGAACAATTGTGGAAATACGATGATGTGAAAAAAACTTGGCTCCTCCAGACCGGCCTGCCCGAATTCAAATAGACCGAAGTGTAAAAATCCTTCTTCCTTCGAAATTCCCAGTCTTATCAACCATTTTCAATCATGAAAATACCTTAAGACGCCCGCCGGTCTGATAATCTGTGGGTAATGGTCACCTGTCGATCCTCACTATTTTCCTCTATCTCCGCCTCTTGCAGGGCATTTCGGGCAATGCCTATCCCGGCATGAGTTATAGGCTATCCGCTCGAAGCCACACTGTTAGAGCTGCTCGACGTGGCCGCCGAGTTCGGCGGTAAAGCCCTTCCTGGCGTTGGATAACGGCTGGCGCCAGGGAGGGCATATCGGGGTTGTAGGAAGGCATTAGAATGCCATGGAGAGAGTCACCCCGCCGAAAAAGTGAGCTGCGTCGTTGCTCAGGCTGGTCCCTTTCAGCATTTTATCTGCCGCCCCTCCCAAGGGGAACGAATAGGCGATCATGGGGGCAACGGAGAAATATTTGACAAAAGGGATAGTCATTCCCACGGAGAGCAGGCCGTTTTGGAAGTTCTTGAATCTGCTGGTCGTGGGGTCCCCGTTATGATCATAATCAACAATAGAGTCGTTGTCCGAGATGTAGTATGCACAGGATGCTCCTAAATCCAGAGTCATTTCATAGGGAAGGTCAAAGGAGTGTGACAACCCCAGATCAATATACCACCCGTGGTATTCGTCCACATCCCGGTATACGGTGAGGGTTGGTGCCAAAAGGACGTCCCCACCCAGACTCACGTAGAATTCCTGGGTGTCATCGGTGCCATCCAAGGCGTAATAGATATAGCCCACGCCTAACCCTACCGGTCCAAAGCTGTGATCATAGGAGACGGTCATGTCTGTTTCATTCCATTTTTGTTGATCGTACCCATACATATCCGTGTCAAGGTTGCCCCAAAGGTTTAGACCGAAACCCTTGTAGCCAGCCGTTACCGAAGGCTGAATCACCAGGCTGTTCCTGCTCAGTTCATAACCCCTCCAGATATATTTGCTCAGAAAGGCAACATCCGCTGAGAGGTTAGGCCTCTCTTCCTCGACCGCTTCTGAGGCGGGAACGACTTTTTCAGTGGTATCTCCCGGGGGAAGAGGTTCATCTCCTGCCGCAAAGGCGCCCAAAGGTCCCCATAGGAAGGCAAACAAAAACATAGTTGTGAAGACCTTGTTGATCTTGATTTTCATTTCTTTCCTCCTCTTTGTATTTGTATTGAAAGGTATTTGTATTGAAAGCCAATCTTTGAAAGCGGCTGCCTTCAACCGGATAGTTGAAGGCAACGCTCTCAATCTTGGTTTGAATTATTGCTGGGCGTAGGCCGACACCTCAAAGTCCGGATAGGCATTGCCGCCATGTTCGCCTCGATCCAGGCCTTGTGCTTCCTCTTCCGGGGAGACCCTCAGACCTATGGTCTTGTCAATCAGCTTGAACATGATAAAGGCGGTGCAAAAAGTCCAGACAAAGCAGGTCCCGATTCCCAACACCTGTACTCCGATGATCTTGGCCGAGGTTCCTCCCATATTAAAGATACCGGCTGCAAGGGTTCCCCATGCGCCGTTGACTCCATGCACAGAGATGGCGCCAACCGGATCATCCACCTTGATACGATCAAAGAAGACCACCGAGAATACGACAATGATTCCAGCAATCGCCCCTATTATGACCGCACTCAATGGAGATACGGACGCGCACGGGCTGGTGATGGCCACGAGGCCGGCTAAGGCCCCATTTAAGCTCATGCCCGCATCCGGCTTTCCGAACTTCACCCAGGCTGTAAACATGGCCAAAACAGCACCAGCTGCAGCAGCAAGGTTGGTATTGACAAAGATCATGGCAATATCCGTGTTAGCGGCCGTGGTGGAACCGGGGTTGAAACCGAACCACCCCAACCAGAGGATAAAGACCCCTAAGGCGGCCAGGGGAATGTTGTAGCCTAAGATCGGTTTTATGCTTCCATCTTTCCCATATTTGCCAACCGGGGGCCAAGGACAATGGCGCCTGCCAAAGCAGTCCATCCGCCGACAGAATGGACAACCGTAGAACCTGCAAAATCGATAAATCCCAGATTCTCTAACCATCCGCCCCCATGGAAGAGGCCACCCCATGCCCAGCTTCCAAAGATCGGATAGATGATGGCACTGACAAAGAGGCTGTAGATCAAATACCCTGTAAATTTGGTCCGTTCCGCCATGGCGCCAGATACAATCGTAGCTGCCGTAGCGGCAAAAACCACCTGGAACATCCAGAACGCCAGGACCCATGGGTCGCCACCCGGCTTGAAGTCACTCAGAAAAAACCCGGATGTCCCTATCCATCCTGATTTGGAGACACCAAACATAAAGGCAAAACCGATAGCCCAGTAGCCCAAAGAACCCATAGAAAAATCCATAAGGTTCTTCATCATGATATTGATGGCATTTTTTGCTCGTGTAAATCCCGCTTCCACTAAGGCAAATCCTGCCTGCATAAAAAAAACCAATGCCGCCGCCACCAGGGTCCATACATAATCCGCATTGGTCTGAACCAGTGCAATAGCCTCCTTATTGGACATGGGTGTGGGTGAATCGTCCCCCGCCCATGCCATGGAAACCACACCTGTTAGCAGTATCAAGAACAGAATAATCGTTTTCATCTTTCCTCTCCTCCCTCTTTAAATGGCATCTTTACCGGTTTCCCCGGTCCTGATGCGGATAACGTTTTCCAGAGGCAAAACAAAGATTTTACCGTCGCCTATGGTACCGGTGCGGGCCTGGTCTTGAATGGTGGCCACGGCCTTGCCGACCATTGATGCCTCAAGGACTACTTCGATCTTTACCTTCGCTATAAAGTCCACCTGGTACTCAGCCCCTCGATAGACCTCCTTATGCCCCCTCTGACGGCCAAATCCCTTTACTTCACTGACCGTAATCCCCTTTACCCCGATTCCGGTGAGTGCTTCCTTCACCTCATCCAACTTAAAGGGTTTGATGATCGCCTCTATTTTTTTCATGAAAACTCCCCCCTCCTTAGATCTCTGAATTTATCCTTCAATTACCTGCATACAGTTGCCAGCAGATAACAGCAAAGGTCATGCCGTGATCTTTATGTGATGGACGATTGAGGCATAACTGTTTGTAATCATGTATTATTTAGCGCATTGAACCCTGAGAGGAGAGATTTTATCATGATTCGTTTTTGTAGCTTAAGACGCTTTATGCTACAAGATTGTCGTTAATTTGTTAGTAAACACCTTTTTTGTAGGCAACGTCACGACCCGCTAATTCGGGCGAAAATCCCATTCGTCAATCTCAGATACGATTCTCTATTTTTTGACTGAATGGATGGTTCGATGAATGGATTTGTGGATGATTAGGATGAATGGGTGAGATATCTGAATAATCCGTGGGAATCTTGCTTGCCCTCTGAAATTCCCGACTACTCGGGACTATTCCTCTGGGGCGAATTCTGCGATGGGGAAATGTTTAAAAAAGACGTGGAATTATACACGGTCGCAGGGATGGATCACATAAAAGTCATCCGGAGACGGAAAGAATCACGTGGACTGGGGGGACAGGTCCGGCAGTCCTTATCCGCAACTACCTGTATCTCTTAGGTTCTACCTGGTATTTTTTTACTTTATACCCGAAGACACGTTCCGTGGTCTTGAGGGCCATTGCCGCTTGTCGCATATTCCCGCGGCTACTTTTGAGTGCGTCAACCAGCAACTCCCTTTCAAACCTTTCCACGGCTTCGTCAAGGGTCTGTATCTGCTGGGTCCCGGTCTCGTTGGCCGTTTGCAGGGTGGGTGGAAGATGATAACTGTGAATGACCTGATCGT
>Ga0222626_1000353_pt1 | contig 29054 bp, 27 predicted proteins | sample AntAcemetageno91_FD_179862 | JGI IMG/M metagenome (GOLD analysis project Ga0222626, IMG submission 179862) | Saline water microbial communities from Ace Lake, Antarctica - #91 | ecosystem: Environmental > Aquatic > Non-marine Saline and Alkaline > Saline | place: Antarctica: Ace Lake | collected...
TCTATCTCCATCTCCGCCACCCATGGACTGGGGATTAACGATCTCCTGAATGCGATCGTAGAGAGTATACCAGCTTATACGCCTCCCCCCAGTACCGGAAATACCTCAATAGCCATTGTCGGGCGTCCTAATGTGGGAAAGTCGACTCTGGTCAATCGCCTGACCGGTGATGATCGGGTGGTTGTGGATTCGGTCCCGGGGACAACCCGGGACGCTATCGATACTGATTTTAACTGGGAGGGAAGGGATTACACATTGATCGATACGGCCGGATTGCAGAGGCGTTTACATTCCCAATCGGCGCTGGATTTCTTCAGTCTCAGCCGTACCAGGAGGGGGATCAGTAGATCCGACATAGTTCTTCTCCTCCTTGAAACCCCCAATTCTCCGACCCGGGTTGATGCTAATTTTATCAAGTTAGCGCTCTCTGCCGGGAAAGGGTGCATCCTCGGAATCAACAAGTGGGATCTCTCCGGATCTCTCTCCAAGAAGGAATATCGGGAGATAGTCCGCCATCAATTGCGCTTCGCCGGTTTTCTCCCGATGGTATTCCTATCCGGTAAGACCGGGGAGGGGATTCCGGGGTTGATGGAGGCAATAAGTTATGTTGACGGTCAGCGGGAACAGATGATCAGCACCGGTATCCTCAATCGAGTTATCCAGCAGGCCCAGGAACAGGTATCCGCTCGGAGGAGGAAACATAAATCACTACGGATATTTTACGCTACCCAGGTCAAGACCGCGCCCCCGATCTTCCGGATATTTGTAAACGATCCGTCGATCCTGGCCGAGAATTACGAAAGATACCTTCAGAACGTCCTCCGCCGGGCGTTCGGCTTTGAAGGTGTCCCAATAAAATTGGTCTTTAAAAAGCGTATCCACTGATATTCATTTTCTTAGAAAATGAATATCATGCATGCATGGAGTTGGTATTATAGGTATATTATAAAGTGACTTGGCTCTCCAAAAAATATATGTGACTTCCCGAATGAGAATGTGAAAAATAGTATCGAGACAATAACTATTTAAAAATTAAACAATTTAATGCTCAGCTCCGTTGGCGAGGCGAATCTTTTAACTTTAGGCACTTAAGCGCACTTTAGGCACTTAAGGCACTTTAGAACGTTGCGCCGGAGGCGCTATGTTCTATTATGTACAACATAGGAGTACAATCTAAGTTCAGTGCTGCTCATTTTCACAGAGGAGCGACAGAGAGCTGCGAGCAGATTCATGGTCATAACTACCGGGTTGAAGTTCAGATCGAATCTTCAGACCTCCCGGGAGGAGATATGGTGGTTGATTTCGGGTTGGTGCGTCAGGCACTGGCTGAAGCACTTGAGCCCTGGGATCATCATCTTCTCAATGACGTTGATGATTTTTCCGGGATCGAACCGACCACCGAGGTAATCTGCCGGTTATTGTACAATAAGCTCTCTTCCCGGTTTTCCGGGTCGGTATTTCTGAGAAAGATCATTGTCTGGGAGACCGATGACTGTTGGGCCAGCTACTGTCCGGGAGACTAATAATTATGAGCACAAATAAGATTCATTGGTTGGGGCATGCGTCGATCAGGATTGATGGGGTTAAGACTATCTATATTGATCCCTGGAAGTTGAAGAGGGATGAACCGCCAGCCGATATTATTCTTATCACCCATAGCCATCATGACCATTGCTCAAAGAATGATGTGGATATGATCCGCCGGGAAGGAACCGTAATCCTGGCCCCTCCGGACTGTCGAGATGCTCTTCCCCCCGGATTTCATCCGGTTGCCCCGGGGATGGAGGAGGCTGTGGATGGTATTATAATCAAGGCAGTTCCCGCGTATAATATCGGCAAGAGTTTTCATCCCCGAGCGAATGACTGGGTGGGGTATATAATCGAGATGGGAGGAGAACGGATCTACTTCGCCGGGGATACCGACTTAATTCCGGAGATGGAAGATATTACCGCTGATGTACTCATTGTGCCGGTAGGAGGAACTTATACCATGACATCCGATGAAGCGGCGGAAGCATCCAGGGTGATTAATCCCCGGCTGGCAATCCCGATTCACTTCGGGAGCATAGTCGGTTCCCGGATTGACGCGGAAGAGTTTAAAAAATTAGCTGGAGTTCCGGTGGAAATCTTGCCGGAAGAAAGGTAGAAACATAAACAATTTCACCGCAAAGACGCAGAGAGCGCAGAGAAAGATAAAATCCACTACCCTATTAATAATTGCGTTATTGCTTTTTCTCACTACCTGAATAATATAGTATTGATAATATCCTATATTTTTTCTCTGCGGTCTCTGAGTCTCTGCGGGTCAAAATAGTTGCGAAGCTAATCTATAATAAGGAGAAAATGATGATAGTTAAAAGAATTCCTATGTTACTTCTGATTACAAGCGTCTTCTCCTTTTCTATTGAGGGAATATATGCGGCTGATTCGACGGCCAATATCCCGGAATTGATCCAGGGGTTGAAGGGATGGAATCGTGCCGCGACCGAGGCGAACTATGAGAAGCTCTACCAGATCGGAAAACCTGCCGTACCATACCTGATCAAGGTTTTAAAAGATGAGGATCCCGGCTTACGGAGTCAGGCCGCCCGGCTTCTTGGTGACCTCCAGGCAGAAGAAGCGGTTATCCCGCTGGGAGAACTAATTAATGATCCTAAGTCATGGGTAACCAGATCGGCGGTATTCTCGCTGGGAAATATCGGCTCGCCGGCGGCTATCCCCATTTTAAAGAAAGCCCTGAAGCATTATAAACCAAAGGTTCAGGAAGCCGCTCTGATCAGTCTTGATGAGCTCCAGGATAAGTCTGTCCTGCCGGATATCACCGAGTTGATGATCTCAGCCAACGATCAGTATGTACGATGGCAGGCGATGATGGTGATCCGGAGCATAGAGAAAGGATCAGAGATCTCCGCTCTGATCAAAACTCTCGACGATAAAAAAGTGAAAGTTACTTCCCGCCGCAACTCCGCCGTGATGCTGGGGGAGTTGAAAGCTGAATCCGCTATTCCCAGCTTGATCAAAGCATTCTCCGATAAAGATGCCGGGATCCGATGGGGGGCAGTTGAAGCGGTAGGCAAGATGGGAGCAATCCAGGCCCGACCGAAGGTTGAAGAGTTGCTGAAAGATAAAGATCTTGATGTTCGGATGTTCGCGATCGGGGCTCTGGGTAGACTTGGTTCAAAAGATAGTGTGCCTGCTCTATCCCGGATGTTATCTTCAAAACCATCTGAAGTCAGGAAGAATGCTATCCGTTCCCTCGGCAGGATTGGCGGTACCGAAGCGGCAAAAGCTATCAGGGAGAAGTTAGCCGATAGTGATAGATACGTTAAAGTCCTGGCAATCGAGACTCTGGTGAACCTAAATGATACCGACTCCGCGGCGGAGATTAAACTCTTAGCTTCGGACCGCTCCCCCTCGGTACGGACCGTGGTTATGTCCGCGCTGGGGAGATTAGGAGGTGATTCAGCATTGGATGTGCTGCGGGCTGGAACGGAGGATAAAAACTTTTGGGTAAAAGGAGAAGCAGAAAGATCATTGAAGAAGCTCCAGCAATAAAAATATAAATATTTTCCTTGCTATAAATATTTGTTTTTGATAGTTTGCCCCTGTTAGTTGTATTGGATGTGTTTTTTTAAATGTAACAAGATAAGAAAACCACAAAGTCCTTAACAGCTTTGTGGTTTTTTTATTGCAAAACCCCTAGTATAGGAGGAGTAGTTTAGTGAAAGGAAAAGTTAAATGGTTTAATGACCGGAAAGGTTATGGATTCATCGAGAAAGAAGATGGTAACGGTGATGTTTTTGTTCACCACACAGCAATCAGCACCGATGGATTTCGCACTCTCGCCGAAGGACAAGAGGTAGAGTTCGAGGTTATCCAGGACCAGAGAGGCGAAAAGGCAACTGAAGTTCGTCCTTTATAATCCGGTATAATCTGAAAAAAAACAAATAAGCCGGAGTTTAAACGGTATTCCGTTTGAACTCCGGCTTTTTTTGTGTTCTGGTTTAAAGATCTGAATTAGTCCATCTTCATCCCGTCGGTTTTCATCCCGTCGGTCTTCTGTTGGTCCATCTTCATTCCATCCATCTTCATCGCATCCGTCTTCTGCCGGTCTATCTTCATTCCATCCGTCTTCATCCCGTCGGTTTTCTGCTGGTCCACAGTCATCCCGTCGGTCTTCATCCCGTCCATAGCCATACCATCTGACTTCATTGGATCAATTGTCATCTTATCTATCTTCATCCCTCCGTTTCCGGGAGAGGGAGAAGGGGTAGAGGTTTGAGAATATCCGGCAGCGGCAAAGAAGGATAAAGAGCAAATCATACCGGTTACTATGAGTAGAGTCCGCATGGCAGTTTTCTTATATGGTTCAAATTAAAAGATCCCGCACTTCAATGTGGAAGTTTTTAGTCGAATGGCGCGGTGAAATTAATTTGGTTTATTGTCTTTAGCAGGTGTGATATATATTTAATCCAGCTGGGAATAATGAATATTATTATTCTCGGGAACCGGCTTGATAACCAATGTAAATATAGACATATCCAGTACCTGTGTCAAGCGGGGGTCTTCTTGATAAGAAAGTATTATTCAGAAGATCGAGTTCTGAATCTTTGCGATGGATATTTACTGGAGGAAATTTTATATGGACTTAATTGAGAGAAAACTTGCCGGCATTGAGAGAAAGAGGCATGCGATCCTGCCGACTCCCGTGCATGAGCTGTCCGCGCTTTCCGGACTCTCGGATTGTCGAGTCTTCTGCAAGAGGGATGATCTTACCGGATTTGGATTTGGGGGAAACAAGGCCAGGAAATTAGACTTTCTTATTTCGGACGCGCTTTCTGCTCAATGCGACACCCTGATAGCTGTGGGTGCAAACCAATCTAATTTTTGTAGAATGGTGGCGGCGTATGGAAGCGTGAATGCCCTGGCTGTACATCTTGTATTGGGGGGTAAAAAGCCAGAGATCCCGACAGGAAATCTGAGACTTGACCACATGCTGGGAGCCAGATGCCATCATGTTGATTCCTCAGATTGGGATGAGTGGGAGTCCAGAGCTGTCGCTCTGGAAGCTAAGTTGAGAAAGGAAGAACGGAAGGTATATAGAATGCCGATAGGGGGATCAACGGATATCGGGGCACTGGGATATGTCGCTGCGATGTCGGAAATTTTGGACGATGAAAAACGTCTGGGCCTGCATTTTAGCTCGATAGTTTTCGCTTCATCCTCGGCCGGCACCCAGGCGGGTCTGGTTGTGGGTAAGTCGATTGCTAACTGGCCGGGGCAGGTCCTGGGATTCAGCGTCGCCAAGGAGAGCAGGCTTTTGCGGAAGGATGTGTTTACCCTGGCCGAGAAAACGGCGAGAAGGTTGGGAACTACGATTGATCGGCGGAGCGTCTGCGTCGATGATTCCTATCTGGGGGATAGTTACGCGGGGGGGACAGAGGAATGCCGGGATGCTGTGGAGTTTTTTGCCAGCAAATGCGGTATATTTTTAGATTACGTTTACTCCGGCAAAGCCGCTGCCGGAGTTCTGGACTACTTGAAGACCGGCCGCTTCCCATCCGGCAGTTCAATTCTTTTTATCCATACCGGTGGGAACATTGAAATTTTCGCGTGACCGGATAACTCTGACCAGGGCGACACTGAGGCCGGCAAATATTTTGAGCAGTATCTATCTCATTCCCGGAGTTTTATCGAGCAGCAGATCGACATAAGCCGTATCTATAAGATCATTATCCTCAATCTCAAGTTTTGCCATCAGTTCTTCCGCGATAGCTTCTCCCTCCGCGACTCCCTGATCGTCTTCCAGCGCTACTTCAAGTTCAATATATGGACCCAAACCTTCAACCTGATCAAGGTGAATCCTGGTTTGTCCGCAAAAGTACACCATTCGATGCTTTCGAACTACGGCCCGTACCCCGAGGGCTTCTGTTAGTAATGCCCGGAGGGATTCCGGGTTGCGGGTAGGGGATAGCAGATAATTGGACTCGGATGGACCGCGGGAGTCCTTTCTCTCGTATTGGATTAACTCCCCTGTGCCATTCCCGAATACCCTGAGTTTCAATCTACCGGCGGGAACATTGAAGAAAGTATCTTCCTGGTCTATAAATTCAGGTGCGCCATTACCAAGAGTCTCCGCGATCCTGACTTGCTTTTCAATATCCCGGGCATGGGCCTTTATCTCTATATTGCGTGCCATGTTAGATGAACTGCCTTTCCCCGCCACAGATTCGCCCGATAAAATCGGAACAATGACCTCTTAGGAAAGCAGGGAGGCAGGAGGGCATATATTTTAAATTATCCTGATTTCCTGCTTTCCTAAGAGGAAAAATTGTCCCGGGGGAAGCAGAAGGAGAAGTTCTTAAATATTTGGTTTTTGATTAATTCTCTATCCCAAAATATCTCGATACTCTTAAAGCTCTTAATGTATTCCAGCGGCTCGGTTCCCGGCTTTTTTCCATCTCAAAATGTGTTTGTCCGGGATGTCTGCCTTGCAGCGGCCATCTTCCATCTTTCCTGCGCTTTTTCAGGAGAACTTCAATGGCATCCGCCATCCTGTCATCGTAGCCTACTTCCGCGAATTGGAAATAATCCAATGCCCTTAAGATATCATAACGCCAGCGGGGAGGGTAGGAAAGTAGGGTCATTTTCTTGTCGATGATTTTTCCCGTTTTATCGGATTTATATAACCTGTGTTGAAGTATAAATTCCCTGGAGCTCTCTTCCATATTTTTTAGTTTATCTTTTCGATATCCATATCCGTTCTTTGAATATTCCAGGATACCTTCTGCCACTGAAAGAGTTGTATGGAGTGAACTATGTACTGCTCCTTGTCGGTTGGAATGACAGTTAAATCCACCATCCGCCATATGTTGTGAAATCAGAAAATCAACTACCGACCTTAACTTCTTCTCCTCAACCCTGAAATATGACGCGTAATTAAGTACCATCCCATTGATGCAGACATCGCTTTCTTTGATAGTCCCGCTGGGATTTATCCCCCCGTCATGACCTTTTTCATTCCTGAAGATCAGATCCAGGGTTTCTTTTATCTCTGGCTGATCGGGCGCGATCTCCAGGTTTTTCAGATCAAGCAAAGTATAATGGCTGGAAGTCCATTTGGGCTGGTAAAATCCGCGCCCCCAATGACCGTTCTCCAATCTCCGGGAGAGGAAATCCGCTCCCCAGCCTTCTCTGGCAATCTTTTCCCTCAGCATGCTCTGTTCGGAATCCAGGAGATCGCGGGAAACCTGATACTTAATCGAGATATCCCCTTCCAGAAGCCATTTGATTATCTCCGAATATTTCAACTTGTAATCCATACTTTGCAGAATCTCAATACCCTGAAGCTTTCCCTGATATTTTTTCGATCTCAATTTTTGCTATGAAGGTTGCCTGTACCATTTTTTCCGGGAAGAGGAATGTTTTATCCGTGTAGTTTTGCATAATGATGCTTAAAGCTGCTTGCTTTTCTTCCATATCTTCAATAACCGCTACTTTCCCGAAGCCGATAACACTCCGGTATTTCATCCCCCACTTACAGGAATTTTCAGATTCTATCAGTTCATAATCTATATCAAATTCAAAGCAGACTTTATTATTTTCCTTAAAAATATCGATCTTCTTGCCTTCCTGGGCGGAATGAAAGTATATTGTTTTAGCCCGGTAACCAAAACATAGGGGCACAACGTATGGAGTGTCATCAAGAGCCAGGGCCAGACGAAATACTTTGGCTCTGTTGATGATCTCCTCGATACCCTTGATGTCAGTTATTTCTTTCTCTTTTCTAAGCATTGGATTGAATTCCTTTCTAATCTTTCCAATTCCACCATTTTAAAAGTTCTGGATCAGGAACGGGATTAGCGACAAAATATTTTGCGCACCTGAAAACATAAAGGACGCAGCGATCGATATGACGGCCTCTTAAAGCTATGAGATTCTGATACATTTCCTCAGGATCTTCTGATCGCAACTCATCGACTCTGGTATAACCCAAATCCACAAGATCCCGCGCGATACTCTGGCCGATACCCGGGATGGATTGGAACTCATTTGCTTTACTCATTATTCTCTCGCCGAATCAAATCCGGGAAATTCAATACCGGATAATTTCGCTAACTCAGATTCAAAGGTAGCAATGTCATCTTTGCTGAACTGGTTAAGATGTGAATGCCCGCATGCCCGTGCCATAACTTTCATTAATTCAATCGATGAATTAAAGAAATTGGACAGCCTCTCCGCCGAATTACCGATATTCAATCTCCGTCGCAATTCCGGGTTTTGGGTAGCTATTCCGGTCGGGCAATTATTTGTATGGCATATTCTCGCGCCGATACAGCCAATAGCCTGCAGCGCGCTGGTCGCGACCGCGATCCCATCCGCTACGAGAAGATGGGGTTCACTGAATCGCGCAACTTAGGTTGAAGTAGGGTCAGAGCGAGACTCCAACACCATCTTTGGTGGTATTTTTTACCCGGTACATCTGCTTGTCGGCCGCCAGGAGCAGTCCTTTCGCGGTTCGAGCGTCTTCAGAATAGGTTGCGATGCCAAAACTGGCGGTGACTTTTGCCGGATGGCTGGTGGAGGTGAGATAATTGGTTGACCTGATCTCCTGCCGGATCCGCTCGATCACCTTCCGGGCAGCTACTTTTCCCTTCCCGGGCAGGATGATGACATACTCATCTCCGCCGTATTTGGCGAGGATATCATCCTCGGAGAGGCAGTCGAGGATAGTTGCCCCGATCTCTTTCAGGATCAAACTCCCCATGAGATGACCGTATTCATCCACCACTTTTTTAAAATTATCAATATCGATAAATACCGCCGCCGCTTCAGTATTATCGTGGGCCGATTCGCTGATTATCCGGTCGAGGAATTCATAGAGATAACGGGCATTGTAGAGTCCGGTGTATTCATCGGTTATACTCAACTGCCGGATCCGGGAAAAATAGCGCGAGTTTTCTATCGCGATCGCGGCGTAATCAGCGAAGAGAGTCAGAGCCGGGAGTTCATTTTTTTTAAAATTATCCATATCCTCGACATTAATGATTTCAATAACCCCCATGCAGACGCCGTGACTCTTCAGGGGAATGCAGGCGATCGAACTGGTAATGAACCCCGAAAATTGATCGGCGATCCGAAAAAAGCGGGGATCGTTCTGAACATCGGTGATGAACTCGGAATTCCCGGAGCAGGCCACGCACCCCGCGATACCCTCCCCGGGAGGGATTGACATCCCCTTGAGCGCGGTCTCATTGGATCCAACCACTACTTTGAAAGTTAGATTATCCGTCTCTTCGTCTTTCAGCAGGAGAGACCAGTTCTCCGCTTTGACTAACTGGCTGACCTTCTCCATTATCAACTGCAGTATTTCGTCCAGATCAAATGTAGATGTCAGCAGTTGCCCGACCTGGACCAGGTCGATCAGCGCTTCCGGGTTGAAAGCCGGGTTGTTGGGGGGTATTGTTATTTTATTCATAATAATATTATGAGGGTAAGTGTTATTTGTCATTCTAAAATGATGTTATTATTAAACAAATAATGTTCTCCCATCCGGGGGATAACAAAATTGATCTCAGGAAACAACTTCCGGTAATAAGCGGCCAGCAAAGGAACGACATTCGGGTCGGAGTGGACGATCAGGACGTCTTTTAATCCTTTTATCCCGGAGAGAAAACTGCTGATCTGATCGGGTCGTCCATGCCCGCTGAAACATCCGACCTTTTTTATCTCGGCTCTGACCTGATATTCTTTTCCATCGATGGTAACTGATTGCCCGCCGGGTCGGCGCTCCAATATACTTGCCCGGGCAACCCCCCTCCGGCCCCGTTCCGTATCCACCAGGATCATCCCGGCATTCTCTTTTACCACTTTCCCGGTGATGGTGCTTCCATCCTTCAGTTTAAATTTCTCGATCGAGTCCAGGCGGGTTAACCGCCCCCCGACCGAAGAGGGGGATTGGTATCCGACGAAGATAAATACCGTCTTCGGATCGCCCACCCATCTCTTCACGAACTCTTTGGCGAATCCGGCATCCGCCATCCCCGAGGCGCAGTTGGCGATCTCTCCATAGCGTACTCGATCATCCCACCTTTGGGGGATGACACAGATATCATCAAACGGCCCTTCTTTGTGATAACTATCGCTGAAGAGGCTGGAGAATTCCGCTTTGGTAAAAGTCTGTTTATAGATGTCGTTTATCTCCGCCGCGCTGGGGCTGAATACTTTTACCTTCTGGTTTTTCGGGATATATCCCGCTTTAATCCCCCGGGAGATCTCTCGCAGTACCTGCTGGGATCGGTCGAGAACAAAGGAGGGGATGATGACCCTTTTCTCGGCTTGTAGGCATTTGCCGACATACTTCTGGAAATCTTCCCGGGATTGCTTCGTGTGTGAACCGGTGCCGTAGGTTCCTTCAATTATGGCCCAGGTGGCCGCGTCGACTCGATCCTGTTCTTTCAGGAAAGGGGAGAGGCCGCTCCCGAAGTCGCCGGTAAAGAGGAGTGATCTTCCGGTTTTAGGATTCAAGATACGGACCATCATCGATCCGGGCAGATGCGGTGTATTGAAGAATTCGGCGGTTAATTTAGGGGATACCCGATATCTCTTGCCCGGCCGGACTACCTGGATACGTTCTAAAACCTCATCAACATCCATCTGAGCACAGTCTCTGCAGAGAAAGAAACCGAGGTCTTCCAGGTCCTTCCGGGAACAGCTCCGCGTCCCCTTAGCGGTGATTTGTTCTCCCCAGGGGCAGTCTTTACGGAGATGCGCGCAGGTGGGCTTTTTTTCCCGCCGGTTTTTCTTGTAGGAGTTCTTGGAGAAGTAAAATGACTCCCGACCCAGATCGGCCGACCCGGCCGCCATAGTCATCATGGTTGGCATTAATTCTCTGGTTGGTAGCGAGCAGTATATCTTCCCCTTATATCCCTTCTTAACCAGTTCCAGGACGCGACCCGAATGATCGAGATGAACATGGCTGAGGATGATCGCGGAGATATTGGGGAGGAGGTTGGAAGGAAAAGGAGGAGCCCCGTCCCCGTCATTACCATAGAACGAGCCTGCGTCCAGGATAAGGTTGTCTCCGTCGATCGAGACGAGATGAAGCGATCCGCTCACGCACCGGTTGGCACCGTAGCCGGTATATTCAAAAGTGGACTCCTTAGTCTCCTCCTCCGGTAACGCGGTTCTCCCGGGTGTGATCAATAAAAGAATTCCGGTCAGGATCGGCCAGAGTAGTTTTACTTTCATTTTAGTCATCGACTGGAGCGTTGCTTTAACTCAGGGATCTTAAAATATTTAATATACCTTAGTTGAATATCTTTACAGAAGACTTCGAGTTTGCTATGGTAATATCATTCTTTGCGTTTGACCACAAATAATCAAGATAATATTGTAAGCTTCCAGTGACCCCCGTCGCATCGTGCATCGTGCTCGTAGCGGCGACCTTCAGGTCGCCATAGTGTGGCAGCCTGAAGGCAGTCTCTACGAGAGACGTGAAAGCTTACAAGAAAATAGTCCAGGGCGTAAGCCCTGGGAATCAAAGGATATAATCTCCCTCCCAAAATAAATAAGCCCTGAAAGAGCGGCAGAAAAAATCACTCAATCATTCTTGCCCCGCCCCGTAGCGGAGATGTACGGAGGTGTCTTAGTGGCAAATAGTTGCCCTCAAAAAAGAGTCCAGGGCTGCGAGGGGCGGTCCCGGAGATGTCCCCTGAGGTCGTTATACTGGATATGCTTATCCAGGAATTTTTCCGCGTCGAAAGCCATCCCGGATGAATTCCCCCATCGGGCCCAGAGAGACATCTTTCGGGCCAGAGTACTGTCGGTTATCTTCCCGTCCAGTGTACCGTGCGGAGCGTAAGGTTTGGGGCGGGAAGGGTCGCTCATGAAAGCCCGGTCGTCAAGATCGTAGTGACCGTCAACCGTCCGGGAACAGGGATGATCCGGTTTCTCCAGGTAGACATCGTAATGGTCGGCCAGGATTATTTTCGCGAGTTCCACATCGATCTTCCCTTTATGCTTTTCCATCAGTTGGGTCAGTCGGACCCGGCGGGCTCCGGTATGGCGCCGGATATCATAGTAACCGGTATCCGAGCATTCCAGGTTGCGGATCCGCGGATCCACCGGTCCGTTGAAACCGATGAAGTAGCCGTTTTTAGTCCGGTTTATCCCGGAAAAGCGGTATCCCAGTTCAAAGCGTACAATCTCCCCGGTGTTGATATCCCCCAGAAGCCAACTGGAGGCATTCCCGCCGTTGTTTCCCTCCTGCAGGTATTTCATCACATCATCCAGGGAGTCGGAATACTGCATGGCCCAGCGGCAGCGGACAAAGCTCGGGACTCCTCCCTCATGATAGGCGTCAAACCCGCAGATAGTGGTCTCTACTCCAACGATCCCGGCACCGGTGATAAAAAAGTCGGTATTGCTGTCGAGATGGCCCGGTTTGCTTTGCATAAAGATCCGGTGGCCCTTGGAAGGGACTATATCCAGGAGGATATTATAGGATTGTCCGATAACATAGCTTGACCAGTCGTTATGAGCTATTACGATGCCGCCGTCACTGGTGGCCTCACCGGCAGCGATGAAGGCGCTGCAATGCCCAACCGGGGCGGAAGGGGCTGGGGCGTACCGGTACTTGCTTTTTTCTTTCGGCCACCAGTAGTCGAAGATCTCTTCATAGGCGTTCAACGCCAGAATCTCCTGCCAGGATGTCTCCAGCCCGGAGTCCCGGGCGCCCTCTGCCATTGCTTTGATCTCTTTCAGGTACTCCTCCGGAATATGCCGGGCAAATAGATCTTCCGCCGCTTTGACAAAGAATTCCCATGGTTTCCCGGTATCAAGATAGGTCATATACTTGATGTCATATATGGCCTTCTCCAGTTCAGGCGCCAGGAGGTGACCATATTGGAGTCCACGTTCCCGCGGCTCTCCTTCAATATGAACCAGGACCCAGCCGTTTTTGACCGTCCGGTATCCTTTCTCAAATTTGTTTGGTGTTGCAACCTCGGTAACCGCCGGCTCTGCCGCCTGAAAATAAGAGACCAGGGCCAGACTAAGAATAAACCATTTAAATGCAGACATTAAATACCTCCTTATACAAGAGATTGGATTTGGCGATAACTTATATGTTGAAAAAATATGAACGGTCAAGAAAAAGACGTTAAATTCAAAGAACCTATCTTCACCACAATGAAGACCTTAGTCGAGGAATCATTTTACCACGACGGTCACTAAATTCACGGATGAATTTGCGAAAAAAAAGAAAATCTTTTAAACGATAAATATCCTTATCTGACAGAACACGCTTGACGTGTTTTGTCAGATAAGGATATTGTTAGAGCATGGATGCTTTGGAATTAATACGACAGGGGAAGATTAAGCGATACTTCCGGGCTCGCCAGAAGCTTGATTTTGAAGGGCTGATATCTCATGTTACCCAGCGGGCAGTCGGCAAGGGTTTGCTCTTTGTGGAAGACGCGGATTATCTCTATATGCTTAAACTTCTCAAGGATCTGAAGGAAGAATGCGACCTCAAATTTCTCTCATTCTGCCTCCTCTCAAATCATCTCCACATTCTGATCAAGCAACTCCAGAAAAACCTCTCGGATTCGATGCATGACCTCTTCACGCGTTATGCCATTTATTTCAATAATAAGTATAATAGGATTGGCCACCTTTTCTGCGGACCATTTCGTCAGGCCGCATGCTTTGACGATTATTATCTGCTGGCGGCATTGATCTATATTCATATGAATCCTGTCAGGGCCGGGATTGTCGATCATTACTCCAAATATCGATGGTCATCCTGGCAGTTATACTGTCAACCCGGGAATCCGAAAAGTTTTGTGGATTCCCACTTTATTTTGCGGATGATCAACGAAGATATCTCCCTGGCCAAGAAGAAATACATCGATCTTTTAGATAAGGTTGGAGGTTTCAAAGCCGTGGAGGTGACGGAAGATAGGAAAGTAATTGGTAAATTAAGCAGATGGCTCCATAAGAATCATCCCGGAGTATTTGAGAATAAGCCGGCGGTCGAGGCAGAGGCAATATTAGCAGAAGGGTATACATCTGATAAAGCTCTGGACGAAGCCATTGAGCGGCTGGCAGGGAAGAGGAGATTATCGGAACCCGGAGATATCAGAGCCAGGGCATATGCTGTCTTGCAACTGAAGTCGAGAGGCTTCTCCGCCCGTGAGATCGCGGACTATCTTGATATCTCCTACCAGACCGTATACGTAGTGATCGCGAAAGAAAAAGATAAAGCAAAATCAAAAGACTAAAATCTCTTATCTGACAAAACACGTCAAGCGTGTTCTGTCAGATAAGGAAGGTATGGAGTATGAAAAAGGGGTTGATCAAGGCGGGGTTTTACTCGGGGTTCTTCAAAATATTGCTTCGGGCGCGGGGGTTAGGGGGGTTTCATATTTTGATGTACCATCATGTGACCGATCGGGATGAGGTATTTCTCCCGCATGTGACCGCCCGGGTCTTCGGGAGGCAGATGGAGTATCTGAAGCGAGAGTATCGGGTCCGGGGGCTGGATGAACTGATGGAGATGGTGGGGCGTGGGGAGAAGATTCCGGCCCGTTCGGTGGCGATAACGTTTGATGATGGTTATGAGGATGTCTACCTGAATGCCTTCCCGGTATTAAAGAGATATGATCTTCCGTCGACGGTTTTTGTCTCTACCGGGTTTATTGATAGCGATCGACTCCCCTGGACGGATGAACTCGGGTTTCTCTTTAAAAAGACAACCAGGACCGGTCTGGAGATTGAGATCGGAGGGAGAAGAGAGCGGTTCAGCTTTCGGGATGAGGCGGAACGGCTTGGTGTATTCCGGGAGGTGAAGAATCTGATGAAGGTGCTCTATGAGCCGGAACGGGCTGATCTATTCGAGATGATTAAGGGAGAACTGGCGGTCCCGGAGAGTAATCTGATCCGGATTTTGACCGGTTCTCAGATAAAGGAGATGGCTGAGGCGGGGATCTCTTTTGGCGCCCACACGGTCCACCATCCCATCCTGACCAAAATCTCCCCCCGCCGTGCTCAGGAAGAGATCAGGGATTCCAAAGAATCTCTGGAGGTTATAACCGCTCACGAGGTAAAGGGTTTCTGTTATCCGAATGGCGGAGCGGATGATTTTAACGATGTAATAAAGTCTATGGTTCAGCATACCGGCTATCAATATGCCTGCACGACTCTGGAGGGCACCAATGGCCCGGCCGCGGACCGGTACGCCTTGAAGAGAACCTGGACCAGCGAGCCGTCTCTCCCCCTATTTGCCGCCCGGCTGCTCAGAAGGGAATCTTGATAATTTGATCTTCAGACACTCAGGCAGCATAAGTAAAAAGGAGATACAGGTATCATATTTTAACTCATAATAATTTACGCCGAGATTTAAATTTTCGTAATACCTGGCCTGATTATCCTTATAATTTTTTTCGGAAGGAATTTTCCAGTATTGAGCCCCGAGTTTTTCAGTTAAAAACCATTTCTCCAATAATCGAGCTGCTCGTCCATTCCCATCTCTGAATGGATGAATATGGGCAAAGATTAAGTGAATTATTGACGCGAAATAAAAAGTTTCTTCGAGGGATAGTTCTATTGTAAGCAGCTCTTCAATATTTTCGAAAAATAGTTTCATTCTCTCCTGAACCAATTCCGGTTCAATAGCCAGATATACTAACCCGGTCTCCCCGAAGACTCCTACTTTTTCAATTCTATATTTGCCGCGCTTGCTGTTTATTAATAGCGTCTCTGAAAGAATTTTATGATACTCTAAAAAGTTTGCTTCATCCAGTTGATTAGCTTGAGCAAATTGATACGCGTCAATGAGATTTTCAATCTCCTGAATTTCTTTAGTGGGTTGGGATTTTTCCCTAGAAAGCTGGTAATTCATAAAAGAATTTAAATCAATAGTGTTCCCTTCGATATTTGACGAATAGACAGCGGATGCCTGGGTGGAATAACCGGGATCGATATTCTGATCAGAAAAATCAAAGCCCTCTATCGCCACCTTGATTCTCTGGCCGATTAGAAGATTGTATTCAGGAAAATATTTTTTATCAGTAATTTCCATAATTATATTTTTCGTAGAAAAATAAAAATGTGAGTTGAATAACAGATTAAATATATCTTATCTGAATAGGGATCGCAATAATTGTTGATTAAAAGGATTGGGATGAAAATCGAGATAACTTCTAATTAAATTCTTATCCTATCGCTATCACGGGACTGGACTGTATTGAGCACAAAAAGCTGCAGAAATCACGGAATTTCTGCATTAAGCCTGTGGGACAGATGCCCTTAAAGGCGTTTTTCGACCCCGAAAAACGAGCCTAAGACCAATATGGTAAGCTTTCAGTAAACCACGTCGCCTCGTGCTCGTAGCGGCGACCTTCAGGTCGCCATCGTGTGGCAGCCTAAAGGCAGCCGCTACGAGAGACGGGGTTCACTGAAAGCTTACCCTCAACCCAGAACCTCATTACCCCGAACCTCACTGGTAATTGACCGGGAGTGATTATGCTTTTCGGCTTTCTCTGACGAAGGAGACGATCTCTTGCGTCGAGATTTCCGTCTTGATCCCTTTCACATCAAGAGGTGATCGGGGTTGAGTTTCGGGGGTCAGGGAGAATACGGAGCCGTCTTTTCTCCGGATCAATACCTTGCCGGATTGTTTTGCGCAATCAAGTACTGAGGCCAGTTTCTGTCTGGCTTCGGAATAGGTGTAGACGTTCATATTGTTATCTCCATAATATTAATCCCAATTTTCCTTGCTCGGTTAATCATTTGGCTGTCCAGGGAAAGAATAGGCGTTCTATTTCTCAGAGCACAATCAAGAAAATACGCATCATAGGCATAAATGTTGTTATCATATGCCAGCTTAAGTGAATGCTGAAAGTCAATGTCAAGATATCTGATAGGTATGACATTGAACACCTGCAATGCTTTTTGAGCGATTCGAAGATTGATACGCCCCCGTTTGAACATGGCCGAAAACGCATTTGTTACTTCCCATCGTATTGATCCAGGGCCAACAAGGTTGTGTCCTTCGGTTGCCTTTATGATCCACTTTTTTTCCGGCTCATTCAGGATAACGGCGATCAACACTGAAGTGTCAGTTGTAATATCCATGATAATTCTCCATTGTTGAGACAATTGTACAACAGGAAGTTGTCTTTGTCAATAGAGAAAGAGAAAAAGTTGATGGAACACGGTCGAATCGAGACGACTTCTATCTGTTTTGGAATTTCCCTGATATATATCGGGAAATATTCGAAGATAAAATTCCAAATAGGGGACTCGACAATAAAGTAATACATGATAATGTAATACCATGAAGGTAACCACAAAAGGACAGGTTACGATACCAGCTCGCATCCGTGATTACCTGGGGATTTATCCACATGCCGACGTGGAATTTCGCATCGCGGGAGGGAGGGTTTTTTTAGTTAAGCCCGATACGGATCCAGAAAAAAGCGGCAGGTTTTCAACTATGCGTGGGATTCTCAAGGGGGAATTGTCCACTGAGAAGTGGATGCGAGCGACTAGGGGTGACTGATGACTGTCCTGGTTGATACTAATGTACTTATCGATGTATTGACCGACGACCCTCGCTAGGCCGGGTGGTCAATCGCGGAGCTTGCAGCCAACAGTAAAGAAGGGCTTATCATCAATCCAGTTATATACGCGGAATTATGTTTTGGCTGTCCTTCGGTTGAATTCGTGAATAACATAATCAGACAGTTCGCGTTGACATACCGTGAAATTCCCAGAGATGGCCTCTTCAGAGCTGCCAGAGCTTTTGGAACTTACCGAGCCCGAAAAGGAACAAAGAGATCGGTACTTCCCGATTTCTTCATTGGAGGTCACGCTGAAGCGGCCTCAATCCCTATTCTCACCCGTGATACGAAGAGACTCTGCACGTACTTCCCCTCAGTAGAATTGATCTCTCCCTGAATGGATTATTTGATTGCATACGGTGTTCCATCAAATTGCTAAACTTGAGAACTATCTCCCCTCCAGTTGTCGCGGACTTAATTCATTGTTATCTCCGAAACGATTAGAGCCTCGGAACACGTTATCAACAAAGTCATCAGTAACGAAAATTTTAATGTACGCCCCCGCTCCAGATAGTTACACAACATTACCACATAAAATATGGAGTCTCCTTTTTCTATAAAAAAATGTTTGCATTTAATTTGGTATTGCATATAATACCACTATGGAAATGAAAAAAATAGAAGTGGTAATTGATACAAATGTATTTATAACTTCATTAAAGTCAAAAAATGGAGCATCATTTAAGCTCTTATTTGAAGTTTCCAAGGAACAATTTGAGCTGAATATTTCTTCAGCCCTTATATTTGAGTATGAAGATGTAGCAAAAAGGAAATCGACAAAGTTAGCATTAAGTAATTCCCAGATTGATTCTATCTTAGATATGATCTGTAAATCGTCAAATAAATGCCAAATATTTTATCTTTGGCGACCATTTTTAAAAGACCCAAAAGATGATTTTATTTTAGAACTGGCAATTGAATCACAGAGTGAGTTTATAATAACTTATAATGTGAATGATTTTAAGGGAGTTGATAAATTTGGGATAAAAGTTGCTACACCGAAAGAGTTTTTAAAAATGATAGGAGAAATATAAAATGAGCACTTTAAGTTTAAGGTTGCCCGATTCTCTTCATAATAAGATAAAAGAGTTCTCCAGAGAAGAAGGCATATCAATCAATCAATTTATAGCCAGTGCCGCTTCAGAGAAAATGTCTGCTTTTGCGACAGTTGATTATTTGGAGATACGCGCGAAAAGAGCAGATAAAAAGGAATTTGAGGAAGCACTCTCTCAAATACCAGATATTGAACCTGAAGAATATGACAGATTATAAAAGCTATTTTTACGGAGTAAAAATAAGGGGGATTTTAAGATGCTGGCCAAAAGGATCCCCACCATACTCCCGGTGATGTCCCTGGAGGAATCCCTGGAGACAACCCGGATTCACAGCAGCGTGGGGTTGCTTCCCAAAGATGACGCCTTGATTGCCACGCGCCCGGTCCGGTCTCCGCACCATACGATCTCCGATGTCGCTGTGTCACAGTGGGGGGGCAGGATAGCGGCTTAAAAGGGATATTATATCTCACTTTAAACCCGGGTTGAGAGACCCGGGTTTTTTTATGAACAAGTTTCATGATTTGCGGTTAAATTGTGAGAATTATTTCCATGGTTTTAAACCAACTCCTGGTGAATATACATAAGGACATTGGTTTCTTTTAATCTAAGTCTGTCCAAGAATCTCTAATCTTGTAGTTTAATATTATTGACAAATGTAAACCAAGGGTTTACATATAATGATATAAATAAACTAAATTGGGCTGCAGTTTAATATTAGCGCTGGAGGTAAACCATGGGTGGACAAAAAAAAAGTAAAATAAACCGACTGTTGAAAGGTTGGCCTAAGGGGACAGTGATGACCCAAGCACACCTTGATAAGTTGGGTATATATCGACAATTAGTGACTAAATACCTTCGTTATAATTGGTTGGATCGCTTGGGAGAAAAAGCTTATATACGGTCTGGAGATACGGTTGGATGGGAGGGGGGACTTTATGCCTTGCAGTCTCACATGAGTATGAGCATACATGTTGGCGGACGCTCTGCATTGGAATTACATGGAAGATCTCATTATATACCTGTTGGGCAAAATAAGAGAGTCACCTTAATCAGTGATCAATCCGAACATCTGCCGGCATGGTTCCGTAATCACCAGTGGGGAGTCAATATGGAACATAGGTGTTTATCTCTATTTGATAATGTGCCGAATGAAGCTAAATCAAGTCTGGGCTGCGGTGGATTCGAGATAGACATATCGAGTGCGGAACGAGCAATGATGGAACAGATGAGCATGGCCAGAACCAATGACGATATCAGTCATATATATCAACTAATGGAGGGACTTGGTACTCTACGACCGGATGTCATCCAGGCACTTTTAGAAAACTGTCGATCAGTGAAGACAAAACGGTTATTTCTGTGGAATGCGGAGGTAGTTAATCATAATTGGTATGATCGGTTGAATACATCCCAAGTCGATCTAGGGAATGGAAAGCGTCTTCTCTACAAGGGAGGGGAGTTTAATAAGAAATATCAGATAACGGTACCGAGAATGGAGGAACTGGGAAATGTTTGAATCACAGTACGAGGCTCAAGTCAGATTGCTTCTTCGTTGCCTTCCGGATATCTTTAGACATAGATGTTTTGCTTTAAAAGGTGGTACTGCTATCAATCTTTTCTTGCAGGATTTACCACGTATTTCCGTGGATATCGACCTGGCATATTTACCACTCAATCCCCGCCAAGAAGCATTAGAGGAAATTCATGAAGGTCTAAGATTAATAAATGATGAGATTACAAAGCATAACCCCGATGCTCATGTTAATGAAAAATACGTCGAAAAATACCTCAGAAAGCTTTTTGTATCAACGCGCGATGCCGTAATCAAAATTGAGCCAAATGTAGTCTTCCGAGGATTTGTATATGAGCCACAAGATCTAGATTTATGTCGAGTAGCCCAAGAGCATTTTCAGGCCTTTGTGAACATTAAGACCATGTCAATTGAAGATTTATATGGAAGTAAACTTTGTGCCGCACTAGATCGACAACATCCACGGGACTTGTTCGATGTAAAGCTTCTTATGGATAGTCAGGGAATCACGCCTGAAATCCGGCGCGCTTTCGTCGTGTATCTTGCGGGACATCCTCGACCAATGAGTGAGCTATTATCCCCACGGATTGTGAATATCGAGCAAATATATAATGATCATTTTATTGGGATGGTGCTGGATGAAGTTCCACTTGCTGATTTAAAGGAGATACAAAGAATTTTGCCTGAGCTTCTTGTCCAAGGTCTCAATGCTGATGAGAAGGAATTTCTTTTGTCCATGAAACGAGGTGAACCAAATTGGCGATGTTTGGGATTTGATCATCTGGACCAACTTCCTGCACTCAAATGGAAGCTCATCAACATTCGAAAAATGGATTCGACCAAACATAAAAAAGCTCTTGAACGGTTAATGGGAATTTTTCAATAATTTTTATATCTCCGGGGAGTTTTGAACCGCATATTATTATCGGGGAGCTGGCGCTCAATGGCCATATCCGGCCGGTTAAGGGGGTGCTCTCGATCGCCCTGGCGGCCCGGAAGTGGGGGGTAAAGTCGCTGCTGGTTCCGGTCGATAATGCCCGGGAGGCGGCGATTGTCCGGGATATTGAGGTCCGGGCGGTTAAGAATCTGCTGGAAGCGGTCAAGTATTTAAACGGCGAGATAAATATCGAGCCGATCCGGTTGGATATGAAAGAGATTTTCCATGATTCCAGTAGTTATGATCTTGATTTTGCGGATGTGAAGGGTCAGCAGGATGTGAAACGCGCGATTGACGTCGCTCTGTCACAGTGGGGGGGCAAGATAGCGGCTTGAAAGGAATATTATATCTCACTTTGAACCCGGGTTGAGATGCCCGGGTTTTTTTGTGAGAAAACGTAATCTGTGTAAAAATTATTACGATTGAAGACTTGGTATAAATACTTAACAATCCGGGGCGATTAAAACCGAGATTTGCCTTGTAAAGATAGAGTTGGGAAGATATTATTTGATGATTCACTGACTATTAACGAAATTTAGTTCTGGCGTAGCGATGGTTTCTCTGTTTATAACCCTGTTTCGGATCTAATATTCGGCCAGGGGTTTTTTCCAGGGACGGCCTTCGGGCTCCCTTTTATTTTCGGAAATTCGACGCACTTAAAATCCACCGGGGAAAAAGAGGATAGGCGGCATGAAAAAGATTACATCTCAATCTATAGCAATAAAAATATTTATAACCATGATGGGTGTGGTTTTATTTTTTGTGAGTGCGGCCCCCGTCAGCGCCCAGACTTCTTTTACGCTCCTCCACAGTTTCAGCGGCCAAACTGATGACGGAAGAACACCTCGCGGCAGTTTGCTTTCCGACGGGTCCACTCTCTACGGGATGACTTACGACGGCGGCGCCTCAGATTCCGGCACGATATTTTCCATCCAGACCGACAAGAGCGGCTTCACACTCCTCCACGCTTTCACCGGCGGGGCTAATAACGGATGCGAACCTCGCGGCAGTTTGCTTTCCGACGGGTCCACTCTCTACGGGATGACTTGGTCCGGCGGCGCCTCAAATTACGGCACGATATTTTCCATCCAGACCGACAAGAGTGGCTTTACCCTCCTCCACGCTTTCACTGGCGGGGCTGATGACGGACGCCGACCTTTCGGTAGTTTGATTTCCGACGGGTCCACTCTCTACGGGATGACTGAACGTGGCGGCTACTTAAATTACGGCACGATATTTTCCATCCAGACCGACAAGAGCGACTTCACGATTCTCCACGCTTTCATCGGCTGGGCTGATGACGGACGCTGGCCTAATGGCAGTTTGCTTTCCGTCGGGTCTACCCTCTACGGGATGACTCGCGCCGGCGGCGCTTCAGATTCTGGCACGATATTTTCCATCCAGACCGACAAGAGCGGCTTCACGCTCCTCCACACTTTCACCAACGAAGCTGATGACGGACGCAATCCTCGAGGCAATTTGATTTCCGACGGGTCCACTCTCTACGGGATGACTGAACGTGGCGGCTACTTAGATTCCGGCACGATATTTTCCATCCAGACCGACAAGAGCGGCTTCACGCTCCTCCACAGTTTCACCGGTGGGGCTGATGGCGGAAGATATCCTTACGGCAGTTTGCTTTCCGACGGATCCACCCTCTATGGGATGACTGTCTACGGCGGCGCCTTAGATTACGGCACGATATTTTCCATCCAGACCGACAAGAGCGGCTTCACGCTCCTCCACATTTTCACCGGCGGGGCTTTTGACGGAAGCTCCCCATATTCCGACAGTTTGATTTCCGGCGGATCCACCCTCTACGGGATGACTGGCCACGGCGGCGCCTCAATTGGCGGTGTGGTGTTTTCGCTCGGCCCGGCAACGCCCTCGGTTACACCAACACCCTCGGTAACACCTACACCCTCTATTACGCCAACGCCCTCGATCACGCCGACACCTTCGGTAACTCCTACGCCTTCGGTAACGCCAACACCTTTAGTTACGCCAACGTCCTCGGTTACACCGACACCTTCAGTTACACCGACGCCGTCCGTGACCCCGACACCAAGCGTTACCCCGACACCGGATTACTGCACGATGCCCCTCCAGCTTGCTGATCTGGAAGGGATGTGGCTGGCTCAGACGCGGTCTTCAGCGGCCGACGGATGGTATTTTCAGGTGGTGAAGGCGGATCCGCTCTCGGATAGTTATGGTGATATTTACGACAATGCCAACAGCTTTGGTGACCAGTCGACTTATTCATCCTACCCGGCAGCGCTTCGGATAACGCGGGGAAGCGAAGACGTCGATATTCGGGAGGGCGATTACCTGATGGCAACCTTTGACGGAGGAACCGAGGTAAGGATTTACCCGCCGGCTATCTCCGGCAGCATCGACGTTTACTATTACATTGGTCAGGACGGAAGCACGTACAGCGATGTGGAACTCTGCGACCCAGCCAAACTGGTCCCCACCCCTACTCCGGCAACGACTCCATCAGTGACTCCAACCCCCAGTGTAACACCGACGCCAAGTGTGACTCCGACGTCGACACCGTCAGTTACACCGACAGTAACCCCATCGGTAATGCCGTCTCCGACCCCGTCAATGATGCCTACGGTAACTCCGTCAGTCACACCGCTGCCAACGCCATCAGTCACCCCTACACCTTCAGTAACACCTACGTCCTCGCCGTCAGTTACGCCGACACCCTCGGTGATACCCTCGCCCACTCCCTATCCCACGCCGGAGTACCTGGTGCTGGCTTCCGGGGACTATGACGGCGACGGGATCTCGGATATAGCGATCTTCCGGCCCGACACCGGACTCTGGGCCATCCGCGGATTGGGGCGGACTTACTTCGGCGCTGCCGGGGACATACCGGTCAGCGGGGATTACAACGGCGATGGGATTACCGATGTCTCGATCTTCCGGCCAGCTTCCGGACTCTGGGCGGTCAAAGAGTCAACCCGTCTCTACTTCGGAGGTTCGGATGACATTCCGGTTCCGGGCGATTATGACGGGGACGGATCGAGCGACATTGCCGTCTTCGGAGAGACGAGCGGCCGCTGGGCCGTACGGGATAATACCCGGGTTTATTTCGGGACCTTGAATGATCGACCTGTCCCGGGTGATTTTGAGGGAAGCGGCATTGCCTCCATCGGTATCTTCCGTCCATCCTCCGGCCTCTGGGCGATCCGGGGTCTGACCCGGCTCTACTTTGGCGTCTCCGGGGATCGGCCGGTTCCGGGCGTCTATCAATGGTACGGGACCGATAAAGCGGTCGGATCCTTCCGGTATCAGCCCGCTATCTTCCGGTCCGCCACCGGTCTCTGGGCGCTCCGCGGCGTTACCCGGGTCTATTTCGGAGGATCGGGAGATACACCGGTGATCGGCGACTTCACCGGTGACGGGCTCGATGAGTTCGGGATCTTCCGTCCCTCCGGTGGTCTCTGGGCAGTTAGAGGGACAACCCGTGCTTATTATGGCTCTACCGGGGATCTTCCGGTGACCAGATAAACGAAATTAAAATAAAAGAAGAAAAGGCGGCTCCGAAAGGGGCCGCTTTTTCTGTATAGTCTAAAACTGATAAGTATGATGAAACCCAAAATCAAAAAGACCCAGATAAAACATTTCACAAGATCAGAAGAGAAAAGCTTCCGAAAATCGGTAGAGGAGGGGAGTAGCCTCCGGGACATACTGATGTTTGACCTTCTGTTCGACACCGGACTAAGGCTGAATGAACTCACCGGAATAAACGTTGGTGATATAGCAGATAAGAAATATCTAACAATCGTAGGGAAGGGGAGGAAGGAGAGAACGATTCCCATATGGTCTGTCAACGGGCTTAAGGAAGAAATCATAGAGTTCCTGAAATGGAAACGAGATCATGGCGAGTGTGTCCATCCCCGGTCACCACTCTTCTGCAGTAAAAGTAATAAGATCAGGATCAATAAACGTCTATGTGACCGTGCTGTTTAATATCTGGTGAATCGCTATACCAAAGAAGCCGGATTAGAACGAAAATTCCATCCTCATGCCTGCCGACACTCCTTTGGATTTAAACTCGGAAGAAAGGGAGTACCGATCCAAGTGATTAAAAAGTTGATGGGACACAGTAAAATCGAGACCACTTCTATCTATGTGGAGCCAGATATGGATCAGTTGGAGAATGTTCTGGATTGTATTTCGTGAAAGTGACTGGAGGAACTGGTGATTAGGGTCGAAGCTGGATACGCCTGACCTCCCCCATCATCTGTATGTCATGGTCGCAGTACACCTATAATTGAGTTCGAATTAGAAATTTATCTGCCGAAAACTCACTACCAGAGACCCCGATAAAGGGTATTAACTGCACCGACTCCCCTGCCTTTTAATTACCAAAAAGGACTGCTCAATCGATAGAGAACCGTCCCCTTTTTCTAATCCTCTTCGATCTCTCTTCCAACTGTCACTTCCTTTCGGAGGCGATCATATGAAGCCATCTCTTGACTTTTAGGCCGTATTTTTCAAGAGGATCTGACGGTACACAATCTAACGCTAAGCTCACCTGACTGAAAACGCACTGCGTTTTCAGGTCAGGTGGAGCGATGGGTTAGATGCGTTGTCGACAGGTATTGTATATTAAGTAGTGTGTCCCCGGAATTGCATAGCCGTCAAAGATTCATGGAGCAGCCCAGATCACCTTTCCCGATTCATCGAAAAATTCCAATTTTGGTTCACCATCTTCCGTCAGGTATAGCTTGGCCCGAGTATTTTGCTCCTCGTCCGCTAAATACAATTGTGGGTTATTGTCCCAAATCCCTAAATGGAGTCGTGTGCGCCAGCCAGGACGGTTAAATGAAAGAACTGAATAGGCATCTTTACGAATCTTTAATTTTATACTATATCCGTCCTTATTGCCCCGCAACGCTATACGCGGACCATCTTTACCAGGAGAAAGCCCGATAGAGCGCTCACCGCTTTCATCGAGCACGTTTAAATAATGTGTCTCCAATGAAGAGGTTATCATTCCGAATTTATTGAATATGAGGAAAACAACTACCGACATCAAAACGATATAATTAATCCAGAGTGCTATTCTCAGACCACGGTTTCGTCGCTCAAGCTTATTTAGCCGTTCTTCTTCCATCTTAGGCCTCCTTTTTGTTTGTGGCAGACCTTAGCCACTGTTTTAGGTGTTAGGCAAAGACATCGAACTTATTATTCTACACAATCTCCAATTACCGGTCCCCGATGGTTCGAGTATACTGTCAACTAGGAAAAAAGGCCAATAATTCTTGCATCCTTTCTCTCCGCGACTCAAAGGGACTTGATCATATGGAGCTTATGAAAGCGCAGGAAAACGCAGGGTCACCTCGACTATTGACAGATAAGCACGGATTTGCATATTCCTGGGCAAAGTGAGAATTGCGGTGGGATCACACTAAGTTGTTTTATATCAAAGGAATAGCCCGATATTTGGTCTTAGGCTCGTTTTTTTGGTGCAAGAAATGCCTCTGAAATCTTTTTGTCAGACTTCACAGGGGGCCATCCCGACCGGTGGGAATATAGCCCTTCCCCTTACCCGCCCACCGACAATTTTGTCGGGGGGCACCCTCTCCCCAGGGGGGAGAGGGTTTTGCTGGCCCGGCTATTTCGACCACCCGGATAGTTTTTTACTTTACCCTTCCGCCTCCGCTCCAGTGATCGCCTTTTCTCCGCGAGCTATGGGAATAAAACTGCAAACAAGTAATTCTTCTCCCGGGGAGAGGAAAATAAAAATTTACGATTTTTTGTTTTATGGGGAATAAAATACGGACTTCTCCGACTGTTATATAGAAGGATGAATATCTTAAATGGGTCTGTGGTTTCGCTAACGCTCAGGGGGGAGTGCCGGAGATCGGTAAGGAAAACCGGCAAACACTTTGAAAATCATTGCCCATTGAGGGGAGGGGTGATATTCTAAAACTGGGATTGAGATCAAATATCCCACGAATCTAAATAATTATTTTTACGGAGTAAAAATTATGCAGATAAAATATCCCGAAGGGGGATTTTAAGATGCTGGCCAAGGTATTTTCAGCGGGGTTGATGGGGATCGATGCTTATCCGATCGAGATTGAGGTGGATGTGAGCAGCGGGCTTCCCAAGGAGGTGGTGGTTGGACTTCCCGACGCGGCGGTCAAGGAGAGTAAGGACCGGGTCCACGCGGCGATTAACAACTCCGGGTTCAAGTATCCCAATGACAAGATCACTATCAATCTGGCACCGGCCGATATCAAGAAAGAGGGGCCGAGTTTTGATCTTCCGATTGCTCTGGGGGTACTGGTGGCCAGTGAAGAGATGTCGCCGGGGAGTTTTGAACCGCATATTATTATCGGGGAGCTGGCGCTCAATGGCCATATCCGGCCGGTTAAGGGGGTGCTCTCGATCGCCCTGGCGGCCCGGAAGTGGGGGGTGAAGTCACTGCTGGTTCCGGTCGATAATGCCCGGGAGGCGGCGATTGTCCGGGATATTGAGGTCCGGGCGGTTAAGAATCTGCTGGAAGCGGTAAAGTATTTAAACGGCGAGATAAATATCGAGCCGATCCAGCTGGATATGAAAGAGATCTTTCATGATTCCAGCAGTTATGATCTTGATTTTGCTGATGTGAAGGGTCAGCAGGATGTAAAACGCGCGATTGAAGTAGCGGTCGCCGGTGGCCATAACCTGATCATGATCGGTCCGCCCGGGGCGGGAAAATCGATGCTGGCCAAAAGGATCCCCACCATACTCCCGGTGATGTCCCTGGAGGAATCCCTGGAGACAACCCGGATTCACAGCAGCGTGGGGCTGCTTGCCAAAGATGACGCCTTGATAGCTACCCGCCCGGTCCGGTCCCCGCACCATACGATCTCGGATATAGCTTTGATCGGCGGCGGGGCGAAGATTAGTCCGGGGGAGGTCAGTCTGGCCCACAACGGGGTTCTTTTTCTGGATGAACTCCCTGAGTTTCATCGGAATGTTCTCGAAGTCCTCCGTCAGCCATTGGAGGACGGGGAGGTGACTATATCGCGGGCCAGCGGATCATTAACTTTTCCCTCGCGTTTCATGCTGGTGGCGGCGATGAACCCGTGCCCATGCGGATTTTATACCGATCCCAAACGGGAGTGCCGGTGCCTGCCGGGACAGATCCGGAAATATATGGCCAAGATATCCGGCCCGCTCCTGGACCGGATCGATATCCATATAGAGGTGGGGTCGGTTGATTACCGGGAAATGTCAAGGGGGGTGGATGGTGAACCATCGAGATCAATCCGCGCCCGGGTGGGCGCGGCCCGCACGATCCAGCAGGAGAGATACCGGGAGTACGGAATATACTGTAACGCGGATATGGGGGCCCGTCAGCTCAGGAGTTCCTGCCGCCTCTCCAGAGAGGCGCTGGAGGTTCTGGAGATGGCGATGAGTGATATGGGTTTATCGGCCCGGGCGTATGATCGGATTCTCAAGGTCTCTCGTACTATTGCCGATCTGGAAGGGGAGATGGATATTCTCTCTCCGCATGTCTCGGAGGCGATTCAGTATCGGATACTTGATCGGAAGCTGTGGCTATAAATAATCTCCCCCCGATAAAGCTGGGGGGAGATTATTTATGTTTTGAAACATGACGGTCATGAGTTCATTGATGCTATAATTGGAGATATTTCTGACGGTTCTGGGTGTTGATTATTGGGATTTTTGAGAATGGAAAATAGTTGTCCCCGATAAAGCTGGGGGGAGATTATTTGTGTTTTGAAACATGACGGGCATGAGTTCGTTGATGCTATAATTGGAGATATTTCTGACGGTTCTGGGTGTTGATTATTGGGATTTTTGAGAATGGAAAATAGTTGTCCCCGATAAAGCTGGGGGGAGATTATTTGTGTTTTGAAACATGACGGGCA
>Ga0222626_1000357_pt1 | contig 28939 bp, 32 predicted proteins | sample AntAcemetageno91_FD_179862 | JGI IMG/M metagenome (GOLD analysis project Ga0222626, IMG submission 179862) | Saline water microbial communities from Ace Lake, Antarctica - #91 | ecosystem: Environmental > Aquatic > Non-marine Saline and Alkaline > Saline | place: Antarctica: Ace Lake | collected...
ACCTACACCGGCTCCTACGAGCAAACCGAAACCTACTCCGAAACCTTGGATACCGGCTCCTACGAGTAAACCTAAATCTACTCCAAAACCAGGTCCTTGGGCACCTACGCCTGCTCCTACGAGCAAACCAAAACCTACTCAGAAACCTTGGATACCGGCTCCTACGAGTAAACCTAAATCTACTCCAAAACCAGGTCCTTGGGCACCTACACCGGCTCCTACAAGCAAGCCTAAATCTACTCCGAAACCTTGGATACCGGCTCCTACGAGTAAACCTAAATCTACTCCAAAACCAGGTCCTTGGGCACCTACACCGGCTCCTACGAGCAAACCAAAACCTACTCAGAAACCTTGGATACCGGCTCCTACAAACAAACCAGGTCCTTGGGCACCTACGCCTGCTCCTACGAGTAAACCAAAACCTGCTCCTACAAGCAAACCTAAATCTACTCCGAAACCTTGGATACCGGCTCCTACAAACAAACCAGGTCCTTGGGCACCTACGAGTAAACCAAAACCTGCTCCTACAAGCAAACCAGGTCCTTGGGCACCTACCCCTACGGTTAAGCCAACGTCTTGGATACCTGCTCCTGCCGCTACGAAAAAACCAACACCTACTGCACAACCAAAATTAAAACCGACCCCAAAACCAAAGATTATATAAAATATTGTTGGCAAAATAATAAAAAACAAGAGCTAAATGCTCTTGTTTTTTTATCAAAATAAATATTGTCGATATTCTTTATGTAATCCACGAATGATATTCCGAAAATTCTGTGAGGTATTTATTGATATCCCTAGACAAACTCTCTTTTTGAATTTTTTGATATTCCAAAAATTCTGAATCTTCACTCAATTTCTTCAGTGCACTATCCAACTCCGCTGCAAAATCTATTTGAATTTCTCCAAAAAAATGGTCTCGCCACTCATCATCAAAAAAGCACAAAATAATTCGAGCGATATTGTAAATCACCTCATCCCAGGAGATTTCAAAATTACAATCTTCCTTAAAATAATGTGCAATAGCTGAGTTTTGTGAAGTGGAGAGATCATATCCTCGTGCCCAAATTTTCAAAGAAAGCTCAACATCTTCACGTCCCCATCGACAAAGTCCTGGATCAAATCCACCTATTTCTTCCCAAATTTCTCGAGTTATTGCACAACATCCGCCAGGGATCAGCGGTGTCAGTTGTACGGAAATATCCTCCCTAGGGACTCCCCAGGTGGGATTCAATGTAAAATCTCCAAGTGCATAAACAACTCCTACATTTTCAGGGTCATTTACATCTGGTATTTTTAGGGTGGCAGCACCGATATTGGGCATTTCTAGCTGTGCAGCCAGCTCCTGAAGCCAATTTGGCTCCGGAATCATGTGAGAATCAATAAATACAAAATATTCTCCTGTTGCCGCTGCTGCACCAATGTTTCTCGCGTGTGGTGCACCAACTGACTCGGGAAGTTCAATAAGTTCTACTTGTGAAAAGACTTTTTTCTTCAAAAAATCAGCAGAATCATCATTCCCACCGTCTGACACCACTACAATGTCAAACTCCGGATAATCGGTTTGTTTCAAAACACTCAAGACTGTTTTCTGAAGCCAATCCCCCTCGTTGTACGTTGGAATAATTACAGAAAATTTTTTCATACTAATTCTATTTTATATAAAATTTCTTCAAAAGAAAAGGAGTCATAATGCTTACGCACGATGACTCCAGTTTCTTTCTGTTGTGTACTCATCAACTTCTATTATTCTCCTGCTCCGTCTGCAAAATAAAACATATAGTTGTTATCCGGATCATAATCTGCTGGAAATGCAACGGTAAAGGATTTTCCATCAAATGTTGTACCATCGGTACCTTTGAAAATAATTCCTTTTCCATCTGCCATTTTCGTAATAGTGTATTCATTATCAGGTACATCTGCACCATCCAAGTAACACCAGGATGAGTTCTGTGCTTTATGATAAAGCACATAAACTCTCCCTATAACATTTTTAGGAATTGCAAATTCTGGTTCAAACCAGGTGAGTGGTACTGTATCAAATACGTAGTCAAACCCAGCAACTACTGAAACTGTATCCCTATCACGTGTGTTTTCGACTTCTTCAACAATTGAACCAGCCCCGACAACTATTGCGGGAACTTTATATTCGTCGGCACCCCTAAGGGTATTTCCAATTTTTTCAACAGTTGAACCAAACGAGGAATTGATGTTTCCCCAGTATCCTACGATGATTGCTATGATAACAATGACAACGATAATGAAGAATAGCCACCTTAACCATTTGTAGCTTTTGGGAAACGGATTTTCATCCAGTTCGATCAAACCTTCTTTGACCGTCTCTAGTTCTACCCATTTTTTCTCTAAAACGATGCGTTCACCCAAATTTAGATTCGGGTCATACGATATTTTTTGCAAGTCACCAACACCCTCTTCTTTTATAAAAAAAGTTTTTCCGTAAAAGTAGATTGAAAAGTCAATGGTCTTGCAATCTCCGAAATGAATAACTTTTTCATCTATTTTAAAGGTGAGTCCTTCGGTTAATATTAATGGGTTTTTAAATGCTCTGTCGCGAAAAAGGCGATCTGTTCCAAATTGATAAATTTTTGTTTCCATGGTGCTTAGTTTAAGTTTCTAATTAATGATTACTGTGATTAAAAATAATTTTCTTTTCTAAGATATTTCTCAGGTGAAAAACTCTGAACAAGAGTAATTATTCAAGGTTTTTCACCCAAGGAATTCATCAATATTAACGAACATTAAAAAATGTTTTAATTTCTTGATCCGATATATAAAAGAGCATCAAACAGAAAGATCTACCCTCGGGATGGATCATCAGAAGAGTCACCACCTACGTCAAAAGCAGATGAATATGTTTGATATCAAAGATCTGTTTGCATAATGCATTATATCTCAATCTTGTCAATGCCTTTGAACATAAAACAAACACTGTTCGTCTATTATCGCATTTCTTACTTCTGCCATTCCACCACAGCCCGAACACTTCCATCAAGTAGCGGAATTGGCGCTCCTACATTTTCTGTTTCAGCGGTAAATTTCCCACTATCAAGTGTCGAAACTGTTGAAATTAATTTTGTCTGCTTTCGTGCTGGAGTTCCTACTATTTGCAAGTTATATGGACGCCAGTTCTGACTTCCACGCGCAATATGCGTTTTGTATTGTACCGCTGCGATCACTGACTCCCCTGGCAATACGTTCACTGGAATCTCTAACATCGTAAAATCTCCCTCTGTTCGTGGCACAGCACGAACGTTTCCAGAAGGAGACACCCCATAAACCAATTCCGAATCAAATGGAACCCATACTCTCAACATCGTACGATTTTCTCCTGCTCCAAGTTTCCATAAAATATCCGGCGTCAGCAGCTCTCGAACATTCTGACTCCATTTTTTTTCTCCCAATTGTTGAGAAATTTCTCCTGAATGCAACGAATGCGTTCGTGTGATTTTCAACGTATTCACAACTTCTCCATCTGCCGCAATGAGAGAATTATGCTCCAATCGAGTCCAAACGAATTTTTCGGATTTATTAGCTCCTATCGAAATAAAATCAAAGGCAAGAAAATTATCAGCATCTTCTTGTCTCTGGAGCGTTCCTGTAATTCCCCACTGCTCAAACGTTTTTTGCATCTTTTTATCACGAGAATGCGCCTGAATGTGTTTCTCTGCAATGAGGGCTTCCCAATCAATAGCTGCTATTTTTTCTGGCGTAATTCGCGCGACAGCGTACGGAGCAATCATTTGCTCTGCCAATTTCATAACTGGATTTTTTGCACCCCAACGACCTTCTATTTTTGATTCAACAAGAAACTGTAGCACGAGATCAAAATTTTCTGGAGTAAAATCTACTCCCCACTTCGACATACGTGTGCCTCCTATTAATTCGAGCCAAACTTTTACCCATTCTGGCGTAATAGCAATAACTGTGCCTGGTGACTGCTCTCCTGCGAGAGCAAACATTGCACGAATTTCTTCTGCGCTTGTAGAAAAATCAGGCCAAAAATTAGCATCTCGAAGAGACAATGTTCGCGATAATCCTTGAAACCAATCAGGGGTTAATAAAAGTTTTTCTGCAGGAATCAGTCGATCAATCGCGTAAATATCCTGAAATTTCCATGAAATGCTTTCCTTCGAAAAATCTAATACCAGTAAACTCCCCATAAATCCTCCTGTTGAGCGTGGTTCATTTGGATTCTGAAGAATGATAATCAAGCGTTCTTCTTGCTCTGCCCAACGAGAAATGACTGACTCTAATTCCAATACGCTTTCCAAACTTTCTCGAGCAATAGCTAGTTTTGCCTCTCCTTCTAGTTTTTGTTCTCGAATATCCTCTGTCACGATCCAGTTGGGAATGACATCCATCGCCTCTTCAATTTTCCCCAAACTCTCCTTAATGTTTCTCAAGTGTCCAAAAGAACGATCTATCTGATCCATAGGAATTATCTCTGGAAAAGTTTCTGTGTTGAGAAATTCTGATTGCAGTGATTCTATAGCATGGAGGATTTTGGGCACCTCTCCAAAGGAATTTCGAATACGAAACAATCCTGGAAATGGAGGAATTTCATCCTTGGCCATTGCGGCAACTTCATCCCATTTATTAACGTCCATTCCCGCATTTTGCGCTTCTTCCACAAGATCAAAAATACTCGCTTTTAATTCCGGAACTTGATTCTGAATGTAAAAATTCCCTGCCAATCCAGCCAGGCCAAATATCAGCAAAAGTGCTCCAAAATTTCTCATTTATGCGTCGGTTGTAATACCCCAGCAATAGCAATTACTGGTAAGAAAATCAATGGAAACAAAAATGAATTTATAAACAAGGAATGAATAACAAGAGATAAAAGCCCCATTGCAAAACCCAGTTGTAATTCGTTTTTTGTCTTCCACCAACGCTGAAATGGTTTCCAAAACAATGCTGTTAACCACCATATATATGCAAGAAAACCCGCAATTCCTGTTGTAACTAACACCGTTAAATGTGTACCATCTGCGCCACCTGCGGAGAAATAATTTTCATCCACCACGCCTTCTTCTGCGGCTCTCCAGCGATATGTATTATACCCAATTCCTGTCACCGGATATTTTTTCCATAGATCAAAAGACTTAATCCAGTTTTGAATACGCAATTTCGCTGTGGGATCAATTTCTGCTGTATCCTGAAGCATAATAGAGGCCATGGTGCCCGTTAATTCTCCAACACGTTGTTGGGCTCGTTCACTCGCCGCCAAGCCCAGGAACGCAATAAAAACAGCAAGGAGAATGATTTTCCAATCACGAAACAGAAAGAAAAAACCCAGTCCCATTGTTGCTGCCAAATATCCGCTTCGGGAAAATGTAAGAAATAATGCCACCAAGGCCGCTCCTCCCAGAAGTAAAAGCCAAAAGTTCCTTTTTCGGTACCACGCCCCTGCTATAACAGGCAAAAGAAACCCTAGGAATCCTGCCAAATAATTGGGGTCTAACCATGTTCCTAGCAATCGACCAATATGTGGATCCCATCCACCTTCTGTGGAATAGGTAGAAATATCTGGAATGAATACAAACTGAATAAATCCCAGAAATATCACTACTCCAGAGATGAGAAAAAATCGTTTAAAAAAGAATGATTTTGAAGTTTGAAGTTTGAAATTTGAAGTTTCTCCTTTCTGCGCAAAGAATTCGGCTGCCGCCCATCCGATAATCAGCATCGTCAGGATTCGAACGATATAAGAAAAAGACAAAATCTTTGCCGTAATATCCAAATCCCATGCCCCAATGAGCCACGTCACTATTGCGACTATAACGAACGCAAACCCCCCACTGATAAAATCACATCGTGGGAATTTTTCATTAAAAATAATCTTCTTCCCTACCCATATTGCAGCAAAAATAGGCACCAAGATGTCTGTTGCCAAAATCCCCGATCCACCAATAGCAACTCTTGCCAGTAAACCTGGGATCAAAAGTAACAGACAAATCCAGAAAAAGTTTCGCATACGCACAATCTTTTACCGGAAATAAAGAAGAAAATCTAGAGGAGTTATAAAAAAACCCCTATGCTTATACTTAAGCATAGAGGAGTAAGGTATCACACAAAATAGTTTTATTTCACATTTTTCTTGAAAAATTTCAGAAGGTATTCCTTGTCATATCTAATAATTTTGTGACTTGGTTGAGTATACCTAATTTGTTTTTCTTTCCTCCATTTCCAAAGTTGTGTTGCCCCTATCTTTAAAATTTCTTTCACTGCTTTATCCGATATCCATGTTGTGTTTCCTTCGTGTTTATCATAACCATCTGGATCAACTGCCGCCGCCTCCAAATATCGAAGTATGCTACCTTTATTATACATAATAAGCTTCCTTCCTGGTTGAGAATATTCAATAACTTTTGATTTTCTCCAATAAAACAATTGTGTCTTACCTATCTCTAGCCAAGCCCTAACAGCAGCCTCATTAATCCATGTATTATCAACATCTTCTTCTTCCACAATCTCATAAATTTCAACAGAATCCATTAACAATGTCATCATTTTATTCATGTTTTCAGAAGACATAGTAATTACACAACCCTCTGGGAAAAGATTTTTAATCTTATTAAAAATCTCTTTTTTTGATACATTTTTTTTCATACACTTATCTATTTAGTTAAAATTAAATACTTATTTAAATCTATTTTGTTCTCGTGATATCAAAGATCGCTGTGATCATATGAAACAGTTTCATCAAACACAGACTTTTTTATAATAGAATTATTGCCCTCTTTTGTCAAGCACATTCGGATTTTCTCTACAAAATAGAGTTGAAAAAAAACAATTCTCCCTGTACCTTCTCTGCGATGTCTACCCCCGTCCAAAGACAATTCTGGGAACTGAAAAAACAACAACCTGATGCGGTCCTTTTTTTTCGTCTTGGAGACTTTTATGAAATGTTTTTTGAAGACGCACAAATCGCCAGTCGCGTTCTCGGAATTACACTTACTGCACGGCACAAGGGAACAGAAAGCGAAATGCCCATGTGCGGATTTCCTCATCATTCGGCAAAGGAATATATCGAAACATTAATTGAAAATGGTCACAAAATTGCTATAGCCGAACAAGTAGAAAGTGATAATAAAAAAATAATGCATCGGAAAATTGTTCGAGTTATTACCCCAGGAACAACAATCGAAGATGGAAATCTCGCACCAGAAAAAAACTCATTTCTTGTAGGAATTATCCAAAATAAAAAAGCGTTTTCTATTGCTGTTGCCGACCTTTCTACTGGAGAATTTCGTACAACAGAATTTCAAGACGAACTGGCTCTTATTGATGAACTTTATCGATTAACCCCGAATGAAATTTTGCTTCCGAGTGAACTTTTTGCTGATGAAAATTTTTGCAGAAAACTACCACGATGTCTTCATACACCAAGAAAAGGGCTAAAAACAGATGATGCACGTCAGGCACTTCTCGAACATTTTTCAATACAAGATCTTTCTGTATTTGCTATTGATCATTTGGCTCCATTGATTGAAGTAAGTGCTTTGGTTTTGGAGTACCTAAAAGAAACCCAGAAAACTCAGCTCTCGCATGTGCGAAAACTCGTCCGATATGATGGATCTGGGACAATGCTTCTGGATGCACAAACATTGCAACATTTGGAAGTTTTTTATCCTATGCGTACTGACGAAACAGCGAGCACTCTCTGGTCTGTGTTTGCCAAAAGTAACACCGCTATGGGAGGACGAATGCTCCGAAACTGGATAGCTCGACCGCTTCTCAATACCGAACAAATCTCGGCACGATCAAACGCTGTCGCTGAAATTTTAAATGATACTTCTGCTCTCAAACATTTGACGGAAACACTTGGAAACATCTGTGATCTTCCTCGTGCATTAGCACGAATTGCTATCGGTCGAGGAAACGCTCGTGATATACAATGGATTGGCCAGTCACTAAAAGAATTCCCCGTACTTGCCGCCTGGTGTGAAAAGGCAGAACACACATTGCTCAAGGAAAATGCTGCAATATTGAAAGGATTTGAAATTTTTGCGAAAGAAATAGAAAGCTCCATTATTGATACTCCGCCTTTGGAAATAATGTCCGGGGGAATGTTTCGAGATGGATATAATGAGCAACTCGATGAACTACGAATATTAAAACAGAATGCCGATATATGGCTTGAATCATTTCTCGAACGACAAAAAAAAGAGAGTGGTATTAGTAATTTGAGGATTAAGTTTTCAAACAATTTCGGATTTTGTCTTGAGGTAAGTAAGGCAAATATGAATAAAGTTCCAGAAAGTTGGACCCGTCGACAAACATTGGTAAATGCTGAGCGATTTACGACTCCAGAGTTGGCAGAACATGAAGAAAAAGTTTTATCTGCTGAAACAAAAGCGTTCGAACTCGAACACCAACTATTTATAGTATTACGCGAAAAAATTATTGGAACCATCGATACCTTACAACTTGCTGCCGAAGCAATAGGGATGATTGATGCACTCACCACTTTGGCAAAAACCGCACGTAATTCTCGCTGGACACAACCGACTGTTTTAGAAAACACTTCCGTACTTCGTATTGAAGGAGGTCGTCATCCTGTAGTGGAAAACATTTCTCATCAACCCTTTATCGCCAATGACTTAGTTATGAGTGAAAAATCAATATTTCATCTCATTACCGGACCAAATATGGCGGGAAAATCTACATACTTGAGACAAAACGCACTCATTATTCTTCTGGCGCAAATTGGATCATTTGTTCCCGCTGATGCATGTGAAATAGGAATTATTGATCGTATTTTTACCCGCGTAGGAGCGAGTGATAATCTCGCAGGAGGAAAATCTACGTTCTTTGTAGAAATGGCGGAAACAGCCGCTATCCTCAATGCGGCAACTGAAAAAAGTTTTGTTATTTTGGATGAAATTGGACGTGGAACCAGCACCTTTGATGGAGTGAGTCTTGCGTGGGCCATTACGGAATATTTGCATAATGAAGTGAAAACAAAGACTGTTTTTGCTACGCACTATCATGAACTTATTGATTGTGTTGAAAATTTAGAAGGAGGAAAAAATGCACATGTCACCGTAGCGCAAAACAAAGAAGGAATTGTCTTTTTACGAAAAATTGCAGATGGAGGAATTTCCGATTCATTTGGGATCGAAGTGGCAAAATTGGCCGGTATACCAAAATCTGTTTTGAAACGTTCACAAGAAATTTTGAAAAAATTAGAAGAGGAAGAAATTGTCGCTCCCCAACCTTCACTTTTTTCTGCTCCACGTGTTGTAGAAAAAGTTATTGAAATGCAATTGGAGTCCGAAGTGGAACAAATGCTCGATACCATTGACCCTGATGTGCTTTCGCCACGAGAAGCATTGGAAAAAATGTATGAATTACAAAAAAAACTCCCAAAGAATTGTTGATTTTTCGTGAAATTCAAGTAAAAAAAAACAGATGGAAAAACAAATTGTTATCTTTTGTCCTGACTGCCGAGGAAAATTTGATGTTGCTAAACACGACATTATTGAAGATGACATGCTTGAGTGCCCTCTTTGTGGTGCAGAAATGATTGTATTACAAGAAGATCCTATTAAATTGAAACTGGTGGATCCAGAAAAAGACGATTTTTTGTAATCACAAAGAATCTCTATCCCATCAATGTCACAGCCTTTTGCCAGGCATCTCCTTTTTCTTTGAAATTTTTAAACGAGTCATAACTCGGTGCAGCTGGACACAGTACAATATCCGTTCCTTCTGATGTTGATTGTAAAACGTGAGTAACTGCTTCATCGAAATCCTGTACCAATATTGCATTCGGAATTGCCTCTAGAAATCTTTTTGCTGCCTCGGATTCTAATACTAAAACTAATGCCTCTGGGGCATATGTAATAAGTGCTGTAGCCAAAGGAGAACAATCCATCCCTCGGTCTTGTCCACCGAGAATCAATGCTCCTAATTTTTTTCCAAAGAACTGAACACTCGCAATAGCTGCCTCAGGATTTGTGCAAATAGCGTCGTCCCACCACTCACGATCATGCGTGTGAGAAAAATGCTGCATTCGATGTGGAAGCCCTTCGAATTCCTGTATTGTTTTCTCTATCGCTTCATGCGGCAGGTGCAAAAGCTCAAATAATTTCTCAACCGTTCCAAGATTCTGACACCAATGTGCTGCCCGAAATGAAGAATCTTTCGCAAATAATTCTGGATCTAACGGAGTCGATTTATGTATCACCGAAAGAATCTCCACTGATATATCACTCACGTCTGGAAGAATTAAAATTTCGTTCTTTTTTTGATGAAGAAATAGATTGTGTTTTGCTGTTTCGTACGCCTCAACTGATCCATGCCTATCGAGGTGATCAGGAAACAGATTAAGAAAAATAGCGATTCCTGGGCTCGTATGAAGATTTTCTAACTGATAACTAGAGAGTTCCGCTACAACATACTCATGTTTCCCGAGTTCAAAATCATCGAACACTTCCAATAATGGAACTCCGTAATTCCCCGCAGCAACAGCCACTCTCCCCGCTGCATTCAAGGCTTCGGTACAAAATTTCGTCGTTGTGGATTTCCCTTTTGTTCCAGAAACACCAATAACGCGTGCTCGTTCTGCGTCAGACAAAGAGTCGAAAAAAATCTCCGTCCCCGCTGTTATTCGTTCTTTTGGAATATTGTCGAAAAACTTTCGTGGAATTCCTGGCGACACAATCCAAACCCCTCCCTCGTCTTCAACTGATTCTGAAATAGGAGAAACTATTTCGCGAGGAACATACGGACAATGCGCTGCACAAAATTTATCTGCTGCTCGTCCTTCCAGACCATCTCCAGCGATGTAAATTTTTTCAGCCAAAATTAATTCCGAAAGTTTCATTTTTTAAAATGTTCCCAGATTTTACGAGCAAATGGAAGTCGTAATGTCGATAGCAAGAATCCCCCAGATGGAACCAACGCGGCAAAAGCAGCATTTGGAGCCTCTATAATTCGAAGAAATAGAAATGCCGCCATCCATGTCACTAGAGTCAAAAGAATTCTCCGAAACCATGATGTCTCCCATTTTTTATCTTGTTCAACTCTTTTATTGCGCTCAATAATTTTTTGAATCTGATCGTCTTTTGTCATGCTCTGTTTTTTAAAATTGTTTCAAACTCCTCCGGCAACTTATGCTCGTGCCATTCTCGGTGGTCAAAGTTTGGTACAGGAAATTTCTCTGTCCACGCTTTCAACTCCTCGTGCTTTTGCGAACCCAAAACAACTGCTTCTCGTGCTTCTGCAATTGTTCCCACGCATTCTAATGGTTTTATTCCCTGTAATCCAAGAAGTTCCATTAGAAGACCTTCATTCTCTTTTTCTGCAAAAGGAATCGAACCAAAGGCCTCATTGATTTGTTCTGCAGAAATCCATGGTGACAAAATCAACGAAACAAATACGCATTTAGGACACGTTCCACACCATCGTGATGTAATTTTTGATCCAGATAAATGGAAATTCCGATTACAACTAGAAAATAGAGAACCAAATTCGTCCCATCCTTTTTTTGCAAAAATCTCAGCAATGTGAAGTTCGGATAATGGACGAAGTAATGAAAAATATTGTACTTCTGAGGAAATATTTTCAGCAACGTACTGTTGAAACTTTTGTTCAAATGCTAACGACTTCGACCACTGATGATTGATCTCAAGTCCTTTCCATGTTGTGTTTGGTTCTGATGCTGAAGACTCATTCGAAAGAACTACGTATTTTTTTCCACGCAGCAATGCTGATGCCACTCCTGCAAAAGCAAGTATTGAAGAAATAGGCACATGTCCATTGAGCGCGCCCTCTTTATTAAGGCGTAATAATTCTGGAGAAATCTGGCGTCGTACTTTCACGCGAGGTACGTTCAATGCTTCACAGCAAGCTGACTGAACTTCTGAATCTCCTACTGTCCAGGTTTCAAAATCAATCCCTCCCGATTGCAATATCAATGCTGATGCCAAAGAATCCTTTCCTCCACCAATAGGAAGAAGGGCTCCCCAAAGTCCAATTCCGGGTTCTGTTTTCAAAATATTCTTTTCGAACCCGGATTTGGATTCAAACTGAATCTTTCCCGCCGGATCAATTTTATTTTGAAAGAAAAACTCTCCCAATCCGTTCATCCATACTTTCTTGAAAAATTTTGCCTGAGACTCCGTAATCCCTCCTTCACGAAATTCAATACTCTCTGGCAATGTTGCTTTGAAATAAGAAACTCCAGCCGCCAGCCAAAGTCCTTCAAATGCTTTCTCTAATGATTCTGGATGAACTTCCTGCGTTGGTTCAAAGTCGAACCACCAATTTTCTTCAAACTGCAGCTCCCCGTCGAACGAGTAGCGCAACGCAAGATGTTTATCTTCGGGATTCCATTCCCAATTTTCAAAAACAAATGACTTCCACTGGTTTTTCATCCTGCCGAGTCTGCCATGAAGATAAGAAATTTTCAACTGTATGAAAATAATGTTGGTATTTCCCTATAAAAAGGATAGAAAATCAGCTCATTTTTATTTCACGGAAAAAATTCTTGACAAGGTGAATTTCCCCGCTAGAATCCGCGAGCCCTAGCCTTACCTTGAATGGCAAAAGATAACGATAAAATCGAACTTGATGGCGTGGTTGAATCCACATTACCTGGAAGTCGATTTGTTATCTCACTCAGTACCGAAGGGTTTGAGGATATCAAGGTCAGAGCGAGGTTGTCCGGAAAAATGCGTATGCATTACATACGGATCGTTCCCGGCGATAAGGTAAGACTTCAAATCTCTCCAACTGGGCAAGTAGCCCAATCTGGTCCAAACAATGAGGACCTCATGATGGAAGATGAAGGACTTATCACATATCGTCCGCGTTAAAAATAAGAAACCATGAAAGTACGAGCTTCCGTTAAACAGATTTGTAAAGATTGCCGCGTTATCCGCCGTAAGGGTGTTGTACGTGTTATCTGTGGAAACCCGTCTACTCGTGGAAAGCATAAACAACGTCAAGGTTAATTTTCAACTAAATGCGAATTGCAGGAGTATCGATCCCACCAGAAAAACGCCTCGTCATTTCATTGACATATATTTTAGGTGTTGGTCCAAAACGCGCAGAAATCATCTGCAAAAAAGCGAAATTGGATGAAAGTATCCGAGTCAAAGATTTGACTACTGATCAAGAAAAAACATTGCGTGACACTCTTACAGATCTTGGATTTATCCTTGAGGCTGATTTGCGTCGAGAAACATCACAAAATATTAAACGTCTTCAAGACATTGCTACATATAGAGGATTTCGACATCGTCGAAAACTTCCATGTCGTGGACAACGAACGAAAACAAACGCTCGTACCCGAAAAGGGAAAAAGGGTGCAGCAGTTACTAAGAAGAAAATAGCGTAATGGTTAAAGCTAACAAACGTATTCGAAAATCATTTGAAGTTGGTCGAGTATATATCGAGTCCAACTGGAATAATACCCTTATTACACTTACTGATCCTGATGGGAATGTGCTCGCGTGGAGTTCTCCTGGTCGAAATGGATTTAAGGGAGCTCGTCAGTCTACACCGTATGCAGGACAAGTTTCTGCTGAACATGTTGCTGAACAAGCACAACAATTTGGAATGAAAGCTGCTAATGTGTATGTCACCGGAGTGGGACCTGCACGGGATCAGTCAATTCGCGGATTAGTAAATGGTGGATTGCAAGTGCAATCAATCTCGTTGCGATCTCGTGTAGCACACGGAGGATGTCGACCTAAAAAAGTTCGAAAAATTTAAATTCACTATTGAATGAAATACACTGGGCCAAAAGCACGTTTATGTCGTCGAGAAGGTATTAACCTCTTCGGATCGGAAAAATATCAAAAAATAATGGGACGTCGTCCTGGAATCCCTGGGATTCACGGAGGAAAACGTCTTGGTAAAATGACGGAGTATGCAAAGCAACTTCGTGAGAAACAAAAAGCAAAACGAATGTTTGGGCTTTCTGAAAAACAATTCCGTCGTACATTTGATCGCGCATCAGCAATGAGCGGTGTTGCAGGATCAAATCTATTGCAATTGCTTGAACGTCGACTCGATAATGTTTTATATCGTTCTGGATTCGCAATGACTCGAATGCAGTCTCGTCAGTTCGTTTCACACGGATTATTTATGCTCAATGGACGTCGTATTGATATTCCATCTGTTCAGATTCGTGTAGGAGATGTAATCGAAATTCGTTCAAAATCAAAAACCTCTCCTGTTTTTAAGAAAAATCTAGAAGAACTTTCTAATGTAGATACTCCAACATGGTTGAAAGTAGATGCAAAAAAATTGCAGGTTGAGATTGTTGACCTTCCTGCTGCTCAACATTTTGAGCAGGCTGTTGAATCACAAATGATCGTTGAGTTCTACTCACGATAAAAATACATACACACTTTTTCTTTTTCTTACCCCTTTCTTCATGCACATTCTCCACGATGAGATCGGCGCACCGCAGTTAAAAATCACGCGGGACAATGACACTGCCACATTGGTTGTGACACCATTGCCTTCCGGATTTGGAGTTACGTTGGGAAATGCTCTTCGTCGAGTATTATTATCAAGTTTACCCGGTTGTGCTGTAACTGCCATGAAAATCGATGGTATTACACATGAGTACACAACTATTGAAGGAATCAAAGAGTCTGTTTTCGATATTGGATTAAATGTTCGACAGTTACGACTGAAAAAACATTCAAAAGGAAGTGAAGAAATCACTGTCGCTCTTAAAAAATCAGGAATGATCACGGCTGCTGACTTAAAAGTGTCATCAGACATTGAAATACTTGATCCATCTCAACCCATTGCAACATGTGATGGAGCAAGCACAAAGAAAAAACTAACACTTCGTGTTGAAAAAGGAGTCGGATACCAAATGGTAACTAATGTAGACTCTGCCACAGAAGAAGATGCTTCTGTTATTTTACTGGATGCAAACTTTTCGCCCGTAACACGAGTAAATTATGACATATCACCAGCTCGAGTTGGAGAGCAAATAAATCTTGATCTCTTGACTCTCACTGTTGATACGGATGGAACCATCGATCCTGATCATGCTATAAAGTTGTCAGCAGGAATGTTGGAAAACTATTTCCAATTATTTAACACTGAAGATGCATATACTGATGCTGAATTCACGACAACATTTGATGAATTGAAAAAACGAAGAGAGAGTGCGGCAGCTGCTGCTACGGAGGCTCAAGAAATTGCCTTTACACCAATTGACATCCTCGGGTTGTCACAGCGAACACTCAATGCTCTTGTAAACGGAGGAATTACTTCTGTTGAACAGTTACTCGCAACGCCAAACAATCAATTGGTTCAATTGCGTGGATTTGGACAAAAAGCAAAAACTGAGCTCGACCAAGTGTTAATTGATCGTGGTTATGTTACGACATTAGAGTTACCACCCCTTACTATTGATACTGAAAAATGAGACACCGAAGTGGAAAGGCTCCGTTAAATAGACCCGCAGATCAGCGAAAAGCTATGTTGCGAAACTTGATGACCTCCTTGTTCTTGGAAGGATCAGTAAAAACAACAAATGCTAGAGCGAAAGCATTGCAGGCAGAAGCAGAGAAATTAATCACTTTGATTAAACGTTCTCTCACAAAAAATGAAGAATTTAATGCAATTCGTGACGTAAAACAGGTTTTGTTTACAGAACCATCACAACGTTCAGCCATTGAATTTGCAAAACAATCACAAAAAACATCTGGTTTCACTCGTGTTACTCGTATTGGAGTACGTGATGGTGATTCCGCATTAATTATGCAAGTTGACCTCATCTCTGAAAAATGAAAACGACGCTCCGACAAAACGTACAAAATACTGATCGCCAATGGTGGATCGTAGATGCTGAAGGGAAAACCCTTGGGCAGATGGCGGTTGCTATCGCAAATACTCTTCGCGGGAAACATCGTGTAGACTTCACTCCTCATGTTGATGGAGGTGACTATGTTGTCGTTTTGAACGCAGAAAAAGTAGCTGTAACTGGTAAAAAAGAAGAAGATAAAAAATACTATCGACACTCCGGAGTTCTCGGAAACTTGAAAACTCAATCATTGGGTGATGTTCGTGAAAAAACACCAAAACGTATTTTGGAAGACGCTGTAGGAGGAATGTTACCGAAAACACGTCTTCGTGCAGGGCAAATGAAGAGACTATTACTCGTAATTGGGAATGAAAACCCATACACGGCACAACAAGCAAAACCCCTTGAACTTTAATCTTTCCCCAAAATGGCAAACGACAATCGAGCATATTTCTACGCAGTGGGTCGCCGCAAAACGGCACGTGCTACGGTAAAACTTTTCCCAGAAGGATCTGGTGATGTAATTGTAAATAACAAAGCTGTTCGTGAATGGGCAGATTCTGAAGAAATGTTAAAAACAGTTGTTGAGCCTCTTGCTGTATTGGGAATGAAAAAAGACTTTGACCTTGTTATCCGTACTTCTGGTGGAGGCAAAGTTGCACAAGCTGAAGCTGCCCGTCTTGGAGTAGCTCGCACATTGATCAAAAAACAAGCTGAAACACGACCGCAATTAAAAGAAGAAGGGTTTCTTACTCGTGATCCACGTGTAAAAGAACGTAAAAAACCAGGACTAAAGAAAGCTCGTCGAGCTTCTCAGTTCTCAAAACGTTAAGAACACCTGCGTACAAAATTACAAAAGCCTCGCAATGCGAGGTTTTTTTTAGAACTCAAGTACTGTTGGACTTGTGAGCGCAGCAATAAACGATTATTCAAAATGAATGCTCAAGCCGCCAAAGGCGGTTTAATGAATGAGAATATTTCGTTTGCAAACGAACACCGCAACGAGCTTTTTCTTGTCTCGCCATAGCTTCAGCGAAGGCAGATGGTCCTTTTGTGCAGAACAAAAAGAACGGAAAAAATAATTCACAAAAACTAGATTTCCGCAAAGGAAATATTATTCCTCAAATCGATCAAAAAATATCCATTTCCACTGCTCTAGTGGAGTTCGTTGTAATGGCTGAGGTAATGCTAACTGTGCGGCTCCCAATATAGCCTCCTGAATACTTTTATCTTTTACAAATACCAAGACCTCCTCTCCTGGTAATTTTTTACTCATCTGCATTTTTGCTTCTTTATCCACTCGCTGTGAAGTTTCTAAGTACTTCAATTGTTGCTCTTTTTCACGCAATTCCTCTCGTGCCACTGTGTTTTGTGCTCGAATTTTATCAATCTCATGATTAATTTTTTGGCTTTCATGAAGAAAGTTTGCCAGGCTGTATAACAAAAATCCTACCGCACAAAATACCCCTACAAGAAGAAATATATTACGAGAATTATACACATTTTGTTGTCTCATCAATCGCATTTTATTTTTCTGAAGAAAAAAGTACAATCTCACCGATGCAACTTATTGTTGGGCTCGGAAATATTGGTCAGAAATATGAAAATACTCGCCATAATTTTGGATTTTTGACTGTTGATCAATTAGCGAAAGAGTATGGATTCTCTGCCTGGAAAGAGGAAAAAAAGTTTTTTGGACAAATTTGTACCGGGAAAATTAATGGTGAAAAAACCCTCTTACTTAAGCCAAACACCTTTATGAATATATCTGGGAAATCCTCTGGTGCTGCGGCACATTTCTATAAAATACCTGCAAAAAATGTATGGATTTTGCACGATGATGTAGATCTTCTTTTTGGGAAAATCCGTATAAAACAAAATGGTGGGAGTGGTGGACATAATGGTATTAAATCTATTATATCGGCTCTTGGTACACCTGAATTTCCTCGTTTGAAACTGGGAATTAAAAATGAATTACTTGAAAAACTTCCAACCGACAAATTCGTATTAGGAAAATTTTCTAAAGAAGAACGGGCTCAACTATCAAAAATTATTGAAGAAGCAATTCATGCGTTTCTTGAACAAACGAAATGTTGATGACATGGAAACAAGTTCGTGGAAGTTGGGTCATGGATCATGCTGGTGCTCCACTTGGAAGAGTTCGTGACCTGGTAGTAAATCCACATACTGGAAATATTCCCGCTCTCTGGGTAAATAGTGCTGATGGCATGAAGCTTTTAGCTGTAAGTGAAATTAATCGATGGACTCGTGCTGAAATCTTTATCGAATCCCTCACTGATCTTATTCTCCCGGAAGAATTTCCCCTTTTAAAGAAAGTGCTTCAACAAGAAGTTTCTATTATCAATGCTCCTGTTTTTGAAAAAGCTGAATCTCTCAAGAAAATAGGAACCTGTAATAATTTCTCTTTTGATACATTGTCCCCTTCTCTTCTTTCCCTCGAAACTATCTCTGGTTGGTTTATTTGGCAACAAACACGAATTATTCATCGTCGCCAAATCTTGGAAATGAAAACAAATGGAATCTTTGTTTCGATTCCGATTCTTGCTGAAAAAATTAAAATGTCGTCTTCTCCCGAAATGTTACAAGGCTCTCTTCCCGAGGCAGAAACAAGTCAGTCTTTTCGTAGCGAATAAAAAGTGATACTATTTACTTGGATTTCCCCCACACACTATGTACTCATATAATCACACTCTTCGCGAACAAAACACGCCTTCTGATGTTCGTTCTATTTTGTATCACATCGCGCGTGGAGTGAAATACATAAACTTCTCCCTTCGTGCCGGAAACACGGGTGTCGCTAGCACGGAAAATTCATCTGGAGAAGAACAACTCGCCCTCGATGTTTTGTCAGACAAAATTATGATGGAACAACTCGAACAATCTGAGCTCGTTTCCTGTTGTGCCAGTGAAGAACAAGATGGTTTAGTACGATTCCCTGCTCCGCGTGGAAAATACACCGTTGCCTACGACCCACTCGATGGAAGTTCACTCGTAGACGCAAACCTAACGATTGGTTCTATCTTTGGAATTTGGGAAGGATGTGAATTAGTCGGAAAAAAAGGACGTGAACTTGTTGCTTCAGCTTACGCTATTTATGGACCACGAGTAGAACTCATTGTGGCATTAAAAGGAAAAGGTGTATTTATTTTTGAAATGAACGATGTGGGAGAATTCATGCTCACACAAAAAGAATTGGAACTCAAAGATACGTCCAAATACTTCGCCCCAGGAAACCTCCGCGCAACGGCCATAAACCCTAAATATCTAACTCTTGTAGAGAAATATATTGCAGAGAAACGCACTCTTCGATACTCAGGAGGAATGGTGCCAGACCTACATCATATATTGAAAAAAGGAGAAGGAATATTTACATATCCAGGATGTGAAACACATCCAAATGGAAAGCTTCGTTTGGCGTTTGAATGCGCTCCCTTTGCTATGATTTTTGAAGAAGCTGGCGGAATCGCCCTCGATGCACACGGAACAAATATTCTCGATCTAGAAATAAAAGAACAACACGAACGTACTACTATTTTTATTGGATCACCAGCGGATGTAAAAAATGCAGTAGAAGCATTAAAATGATTCTCCAAAATGCCGTACAACGGTACTTACAAAATCTCGAACAGGTAAAAAATGCCAGTGAGAACACTATTCGTAATTACTCGCGTGCATTGGATTTACTTATGGAAACGGTTGGAGAAAATATTGATCTGGAACAAATAACACTCGAAAAAATCGATGATTATCGTGATAAAATTTTTGAAAAAAAATCAATTCGCTCAGGAAAACGAATTTCTCGATCAACACAAAATATTTATCTCATTCCGATACGGACTTTTTTGAAATTCTGTCATCGTCGTGATTTGGGGAAAAATTTATTATCACCAGAGAAAATCGAGTTGGTGAAAAATGACCCCCGAGACGTCGCGGGAATTACGCAAGAAGAATTGGAACGACTCCGTGAAACGGACAACAGTAAAAATCCGCAAATAAATCTTCGAAATCGCGCTATTATTGAGCTTCTATACTCTACTGGATTACGTGTTAGTGAATTAAAAGATTTAAATATTGAGAATGTAAATTTGAAGCTCAAAGAGTTTTCCATTGTGGGGAAAGGGAAAAAAGTTCGTGTTGTATTCATCACAGAAAAGGCCGTTGAAGCGGTGGAACAATATCTCGATACGCGAACTGATGTTTTCAAACCTTTGTTTTTAAATACGCGTGGAGCACAAGGAGAGGATGATTTGAGTGGAGAAAATCGCCGACTTTCCCGGACTTCTATTGAAATCATGGTGAGAAAACGAGGGATTCTTGCAGGAATCACACGTCCAGTAACGCCTCATGTTTTGCGACACACCTTTGCGACGACTTTACTCCGAAATGGAGCCGAGCTCCGTTCAGTGCAAGAAATGCTCGGACATTCAAATATTGCAACCACGCAAATCTATACGCATGTCGTAAATGCGGATTTGAAAAAAACGCATAATAAGTTTTTGGAGTAGCTCATTGACAAAATCTCATAATCAGACTAAAAAACAATCGATTTAATGTTCGTTCGTTTTTTATGATCAAAACACCCTCTCTACTACCACTTACGATTGAAGATGTTAAAAAAGAAGAAAATAATTTTGGCAAATTTAGTGATGAAGAAATCCAAATCCTTATAGAAAATCTTGATGAAAAAGGATTTCACGTATTTAAAAAACTTAGATTTATCCATCCTGTAAATCTATATGATGGTAAAGAGTTTGATACCTGGAAGCTGGGAGAAGCCGCTATTTACTGTCACTATACAAAACTTATGTCTCATATTGTACACTGGATAAAAAATGAAATTGCCAAGAACAATGATATAAAAACTGAAACGTTAATTGAGAAAGGACGCGATATTGTTATTGAAATTGGGAAAATCGCCAAAAAAATTGAAATCATTGTGGATTCTGAATATCCTTCCCTTTCAAATTACGACACTATCTCTCATAAAAATCTGCAAAAGATGCTTTCTGGAAAAAAATTATTAGAATTAGAATAAAATTAAAATTACATCCCAAAGGCCACCTGCATTTTTTGCAAATAATCCCAATCTTTAGCGATTTGTTCCTTTAAGTCGCCTAAATCTGAAGCATGATCCTCTCGAAGGAGGTTCTTCGTTCGCTTTTGCATACCGAGGAACTCTTCCAGAGCCCCCTCACGCGCCGCAGGAGAATTAATCTTCCACTTACCGTCTTCTACTTCATACAACGGCCAGAGGCCTGATTCTGTTGCCAAACGAGCTACATCTAGTCCGTCTTCTGGTGCATGTTTCCAATTTGTAGGACATGGACTGTACGCCATGATTACTGCTGGACCATCTATTTCAAAGCCCTTGTTTACTTTTCGCATCAAATCTGTGTAATTGTGTGGGCTCGCCTGAGCCACGTATGGAACGTCATGATTCGCTAAAATTTTGGTCAAATTCTTACGGTGTTGCATTTTCCCATGCACTGCTTTTCCATCTGGAGATGTGTGCGTATCGAACCCTTTTGGAACAGCACTACTTCTCTGATATCCCGTATTCATATATCCTTCGTTGTCAAAGCACACGTAGACAAAATTATGTCCACGCTCAAGCGCCCCGCTCAACCACTGAAATCCAATATCATACGTCGCTCCATCTCCACCAACAGCGAGAAATTTAATGTTTTCCTGTTCTGATGACAGTTGCCCTCTTTTTTTCTTACTTTTCCAACAACTTTCCACACCAGAGATAACACTGGATGCGTTTTCAAACAAGGAATGAATCCATGGCGTTTTCATAGTTGCGTACGGTACGGGCGAGAAACAAATCTCGCTACATCCTGTAGCATTTGCCATTACTACTGGTGCATCCACCGAAGCAAAGACCTGATTCATAATACTTCCAATCCCACACCCCGGACACAGTCTATGACCGCTTGCCATACGTGATTTCTTCTTCCTGAGCTCCCGAACATTCGGAATAAATGGTGCTGTAATCTCTTTTTTCATCATAAATAGTCTAATTTTTTTTGACACTTTAGGGAAATTTTCTACAATCCTCGTGTTCTTCTGAACGCCACCTTAGCTCAGCTGGCTAGAGCAGCGGATTTGTAACCCGCAGGTCATCGGTTCGATTCCGATAGGTGGCTCCATTCGATATTTAAACCGCTTATAGAGCGGTTTTATCATTTTCGCCGAGTGAAACGAGAATGCAAATACCTCTAACAAGCGATGCTTTGCAAAACGCCATGACGAGATTCCGATAGGAGTGGTTGTTTTTATTTAGAAGAATATTCCATAATAACAATAGGGATTGCTATACCATTTCTTATTGTTACATCGTCTTTCATTTTTACGAATCCGTGTTTTTTATAGAAGGCTTCTGCATTTATTGTAGATTCAACTTTCACCTTTTGGTGATTTTTTAGTGCAATTTTGAGTCCGTAATCTAGTATTAATTTTCCAACTCCTTTTCTGTGAAAGATAGGGTCAACAAAAACGGCAGCAACTTCACCTGGAATTGCGTGACCAAAGCCAATTATTTTACCTTTATCTTTTGCCACATATATTTCTCTTTTACCGATACCTTTATGGTAACCTTCTGAAGTTCTGCCTTTAAGCCAAGTTTCGATTATTTTTTCAGTATAAAAATCTTTACATGTTGTTCTAACAGCACTCAAATGAATTCTATGTATTTCTTCAGCATCACTAGTTGTTGCATTTTCTATTTGCATATTCTTATTCTATCTAAAAATCTCTACATAGAAAAGTTCGATTAGCGTCCAGCCAGGAGCTCTATTAGAAATCAAAAGACATCCCTTGCGGATGTTTTTTTATTTCTACTATTGTCTTTTATGGCGGAGTGTGTGGGAATTTACGAGGAAATGATTAAGATTTATTAATAAATTTTCCTTACTCCAGCAATATGATCTTTTATGGCTTTTTCAGGATCAGCAGAATTCTGTCGGCAAGCGTACCTAATATGTCCTTCTGTAATCAGATCATTTTCTTTGTACTCTTTACAGAAATTCTCAAAGTCTGTTTTAAATTTTTCTAATCGAGCTACCGGAGCGTTTGGATTTTTCTGACAAGCGTATCGAATAAGTCCTTCAGTAATTAGATCATCTTCTTTGTACTCTTCACAGAGCTTCTCAAAGTCTGTTTTAAATTTTTCCAAAAAAGCTACTGGAGCGGGTGAATTATACTGACAAGCGTCCTTGATAACTACTTCATTAATCAGATCATCTTCTTTGTACTCTTCACAGAGCTTCTCAAAGTCTGTTTTAAATTTTTCCAAAAAGGCTACTGGAGCGTTTGGATGATTCTGACAAGCGTACTTGATAACTACTTCATTAATCAGATCATCTTCTTTGTACTTTTTACGGAGATTCTCAACGTTTGTTTTAAATTTTTCCAAAAAAGCTACTGGATTGGTTGGATTCTTCTGACAAGCGTACCGAATAAGTCCTTCAGTAATTAGATCATCTTCTTCGTACTTCTGAAATAAAAACGGAATATCTTCTGTAAATAAATTTTTTGCTAGTTTTTTATTATTTAATTTTTTAGTCTTCGCTTGCAAATACACAGCATCTATACACATTTTAGTTATTATGGTGTTAAAAATAGCATCCCATTGATTCTCATTGTTTTCTGTATTAGGAAGACACACGCCAGCTCTATTTTCCATTCGAGACAAAGCGTTATTTCTTATTTTTAAAGCTTCATAGTAAGGAAGTAATAGCTTTTTTACCTCAGGATCTTGATTTGAAAACCAAACACTTAAAGCATCATCTAATGATATTTTTCTTGAATTTTCTTTTCTCGCATTTGAACCAGATAGTCTTGTAATAGGATATGCCTGTGTTAGCTCGTCAAATATTCTATTAGCATTTTCGTATTCATCCTCTGATGGATACGTGTCAGAATAAGAGCTGTTTTTTTTCAATTCTTTCATGTCGCCGTATATCATTAAGTAATTTCTCCAAAGTGTCAAGCGTCAATGAGGCATTTTACGGTCTGGCTAGGTGTATAGGATTAGAATTTTAGGATTTGAACTCCTGACAAAAGATACGTATTCCATTTCTAAAGAACCGAATCTACTAACAAAAAAGTTCGATTAGCGTCCAGCCAGGAGCTCTATTAGAAATCAAAAGACATCCCTTCCAATTCCCTCTTTTTTTACTACACTCCAGTCATGCAATTCACTCTCCCCGAAATCCCGGTAAAAATTCGTCTCGGAATCACCGAAGAAGAACGATCCGAGCCACAAGAAATATTTATCACGCTTATGTGGAACACGGATACAAGCAAAGTTGAAGAATCTGACGACATTAAAGATGCTGTCGATTATTTTGCTCTCCGCGAATGGACTATGCATTGGAGTAAGGGGAAATCTTTTGCCACTATTGAAAAATGCTTATTCCATTTTCATAAAGAAGTGCAAAAACAATTCCCTCAAATGAATGATGTACACGTCTCATTGACCAAAATCCCTGATGGGGAGTTTGCTGTGACAGTGGAAATGTAAATCTTTGAAAAGTATTGAATGGTGGAGCATACCGGACTCGAACCGGTGACTTCATGCATGCCATGCATGCGCTCTAGCCAGCTGAGCTAATGCCCCACGTGCCGACAGAATATCCAAAGATTTGTTTCCTGCAAGCAAATTTTAACCCACCCCGAGCAAAATTCCCAAACGACTAGTTAAGAGGTGTTTTGCGAGGAAGAGGAGAAGCAGCGTCGTGGTGAAGCTTTTTTCTTGAAAAGAAAAAACGAAACAAGCAGAGCTTGCTTCGACGTGGTGGCTCGAGACAGATTTGAACTGTCGACCTCGGGGTTATGAATCCCGCGCTCTCACCAACTGAGCTACCGAGCCGCCGGGCGGATATTACTAGGAGAGGGAAAAAAAGCAAGTTGAGAAACAAAAAATTCAAGGAAACACTAATTTAGTCGGCTGACTAAAAAATTTAAAGATTTTTGTGATAATTTTTATCAACAAATTTATTCTAGTAGCCAACTACTGGATTATATTTTTCATAAAAATTAACCAAAAAGATGAATTTTGGAAGCCGCACTTTTTAATACATTCCTAAACAATTTTGTAGTAAATTAGTGTTTTCTTTAGTAGACTGCCTCTGACTTTATGTTTTAAAAATGAACTTTTTCAAAAAACTTTTCGGCCAAAAGAAATCCACAACAAGTTGTTCTGGTTGCTGCTGTGGAACAAATCTCTTCTCTGAGATTGACGCCGCTATTTTGAAAAATGTAGACGAGAAAATTGTCGTAGGAAAAGTTATTTCTGTTTCTGCACACCCAGACCCAAAAATGACCAAAGTACGCGTCACAAAAACAGAAATTTCTCCTGGAAAAATAGAGCAAATCCTCTGTGGCGGAGTAAATATTAAAGCAAACGCTTGCGTTCCTGTTGCTCTGGTAGGAGCCAAATTGAGCGAAAATTTCGAAATCGGAGAACGAGAAATTCGTGGTGAGGTATCTCGCGGAATGATCTGTTCTCGTGAAGAATTAGGACTCAACAAAAACGATGAACCCGATCACGGGATTTGGATTCTGGGAGATGAATTTTCTGAGAAACTTGGAACACCTATTCAGAACTTATAATAAGAAGTTCTATTTCTTCATCAATCCTTGGTTCTTCGCCAAGAAATTTCCCGTATAACTTTTCTTTATTTTTGCCACTTCTTCTGGAGTTCCTGTTGCTACCACTAATCCTCCAGCATCTCCACCCTCTGGACCAAGATCAATTAAGTAATCACATGATTTCAAAACATCGAGATTGTGCTCTATGACAAGCACCGAATTCCCTCGATCAACAAGTCTCTGGAGCACCGTTAATAGTTTTTTTACATCAGAGAAGTGAAGTCCCGTCGTTGGTTCATCCAAAATATATGCTGTCGATCCTGTCGATTTCTTCATTAGTTCTGTTGAAAGCTTCACACGTTGTGCTTCACCTCCAGAAAGAGTCGTTGCCGATTGCCCTAAGTGCATATATCCCAGTCCTACCTCTTTAATTGCTTTTAGCTTCGACTGGATATGACCAAAATTTTCAAAAAATTCAACCGCCTCATCAATCGTCATACTTAATACATCTGCAATTGATTTCCCTCGATACGTTACCTCAATTGTTTCTGAATTATATCGCTTTCCCTCACACACCTCACATGGAACATACACATCGGGAAGAAAGTGCATTTCAATCTTTTTAATTCCATCTCCTGAACAGGCCTCGCAACGTCCTCCTTTCACGTTAAAAGAAAATCTAGACGCGGTATATCCTCGTAATTTTGCTTCTGTTGTCGAGGCAAATACTTCACGAACATCAGTAAAAACTCCTGTATATGTTGCTGGATTTGATCGTGGAGTTCGTCCAATTGGAGATTGATCAATAGAAATCAATTTATCTAATTGCTCAATTCCTTCTACGGAATCGTGTTTCCCTGCTGGTTTTTTGGCACGATTTAATTCTCGTGCTAATACCGGAACCAAAATGCTATTAATCAATGAACTCTTCCCTGATCCAGAAACTCCTGAAATTCCCACAAAACATCCAAGCGGAATATCTACTGATATATTTTGTAGATTATTTTCACGAGCCCCCTTCATTTTGAGCCATCCCATTGGTGTTCGTCGAACACGTGGAATAGGAATTTCCTTACGACCAAACAAAAAGTCTGCTGTCTCGCTTTTTATTTTTTTCATTTCTTCTAACGTTCCTGAAAATACCAATTCTCCTCCATGCGCTCCCGATTTGGGTCCAATCTCAACAATATGATCCGCCGATCGCATTGTGTCTTCATCGTGTTCTACGACAATTACTGTATTTCCCAAATCACGAAGATGTCGTAATGTTTCAATCAAACAATCATTATCCCGTTGGTGCAATCCAATTGATGGCTCATCCAGAACATATAAAACTCCTTGCAAGTATGAACCAATCTGTGTGGCCAAACGAATTCGCTGCGCCTCTCCTCCTGATAAAGTATTTGCTGCACGAGAAAGCGTTAAATATGCTAATCCTACATTTGCCAAAAACCCTAAACGATCTGAAATTTCTTTTTGGATCGGCAGTACGATCGCTTTATTTTCAGGCGCAAATTCCAAATTCGTAATCCAGTTTTTTACATCCAATACAGACATACTTGTAATATTGGCTATATTTTTATCTCCCAAGAAAACGTTTCTTCCAAACACATTCAATCGCGTCCCTGCACAAGACACACATTCTGACTCTGACATAAATTCTCCCAGTTTTTTACGTAACCAATCCGAATCTGTTTCATTGTATCGACGCTCTGTATGAGCCGCAATTCCTTCGAATTCTGACTCCGTGGTACGTCCACGAAATTGTCCTCGTAATGCAACCGTAAATGATTCTTTTCCAAATCCATTAAATAATTTCTCAATAGTTTCAGTCGGAATATCTCCTATTGGTTGATCCAGCGTGAATCCATATTTCTCTCCAATTGCTTCTAGCACTGACTGTACCCATCCCAAAGCATTTGTTCCCATAGAAACCCATGGCAAAATCCCTCCTTCTCGAATTGATAGATTTGAATTCAGTGCGGATTCTCGATCCAACACTAATCGATATCCCAACCCATGACACGCCGTACATGCCCCATGAGGAGAGTTGAAAGAAAAAATTCGTGGCTCCAGTGGTGGAAATGAAAATCCCGTAGTCGGGTCTGATAAATGTTCTGAAAAAAGTGTATCTTTGTCTTCATCAACATTATGAACCGTCAAAATTCCTTCTCCGAATTTCAATGCCGTCTCTATAGAATCAACTAATCGAAGACGATCATCGTTCTTCTCTTCAATTTTTTCTCCCGAAGGAAGTGTTGTGAACTTCTTCCCAAAATCTGTGATCACCAAACGATCTACTACAATTTCAATCGTATGTTTTTTTTGTGGATCCAGGGCAATATCATCATTGAGTGTCATCACTTCTCCATCAACACGGAGACGAACAAATCCCGATTTTTTAATTCGATCAAATACTCCCGTGTGCTCTCCTTTTTTTCCTCGAACAAGCGGTGCAAGCAGTAAAAATTTTTGATCCTTTTTCCATTTAGCAATCACATCTACCATCTGTCCTGGTGTCTGCGATCGCAACACTCGACCATTTTCCGGATTTACTGGTATTCCTGTTTTTGCAAACAAGAGACGAAGATAATCATAAATCTCTGTCACCGTTCCCACTGTAGATCGAGGATTTCGTGGTGCTGATTTTTGGTCAATAGAAATCGCCGGTGATAATCCTTCTATACTTTCTACTTCTGGTTTTTCCTGAAGTTTCAAAAACTGTCGTGCATAGGTAGAAAGTGATTCCACATACCGACGCTGTCCCTCTGCATAAATAGTATCAAACGCCAAAGAAGATTTTCCCGATCCGGAAACTCCAGTCACAACGGTTAATTTATCTCGTGGAATCTCCACATTAATATTTTTGAGGTTGTGCATTTTTGCGCCGAAAACTTTTATTTTTTTGGACATATCGATTTTTTTACATAAAAAAAACGCGAGAACCCCTCACGACGCGCGGAGTTTAGCGGAGAAACGCACCTTTGTCAACATTTAACACCTCTATTCCTTTTCTGTCCCAAATGATTGATTTTCTTCTCTATCTCTGGTATAATGTCCTGATGAAAAATATTGAATCAGGTTTCCAGAATGACGCCATATCTACCTATGAAAAAGAAGAACTCTTTTCTGTAGAAAAATGGAAGCTTACTCGTGCGAAATCTTTAGAGGTAAAAAATGTTATTAAAAAAGCAGAGGCCCAAGAAAAAAATCCTAACAATATTATCGCCCATGCTGACCGAGCATGGCAATCTTTGGATGAACAATCTGAACTTCTGACGAAAAATGACATCAAAAATACAGAGACACTAATTGCTGGAATTGAAGACAAATACCCCGAAATAACAAAATTTGCACCAGAGCAATATTGTTAATTACTCTGACAAAACTCCAAGCAATCGCTTCGCTGTCTCTGATAATGGATAGTTTTTTTCAATGAATCGCCGTGCAACACGAGTGATTTTTTTCACTTCTCTTGAATGCTTTGAAAGATAGGTAAGTTTCTCTACTAGAGCC